>Ga0155763_134_pt1 | contig 120038 bp, 110 predicted proteins | sample RifCSPlowO2_01_FD_107417 | JGI IMG/M metagenome (GOLD analysis project Ga0155763, IMG submission 107417) | Candidatus Buchananbacteria bacterium RIFCSPLOWO2_01_FULL_39_33
CAAGAAAGATTACATCTGGGCATTAACTTACAAACTCCTTCCCAAATTCTTCAAAAGTGTTGCCAAGCTATTGGATAGAGAACGTAGTTTTTTTATTCTTATTTTTTGGCTAAAAATAAATAAAAAAAGGCAGGAGCTGATGGTCAGCTGCTGCCTGTCCAAAGGTGCTAATTTAGAGAGTGGAAACGTCTACTTGATAAGCGGCAAGTCCGTCTTCATTGGTGACTAAAGGAACGGTTTGGCCGTTGATTTTTACATTCAGGATTTCAAAGGGGATGTAGCCATTATTGTTAAGGGTGCTGTCAACAACTGAAAATCTTAGGATATTCGGTCTGAATTTGGTGATAACGCCGGTGGCGTTGTTATCAGTAATGACGAATGTTTCTCTTTCAATCCAAGGCGTTCCGCCTATTTGATGGTACAATTCTAAGCCGATTACTCCCGGGTTGGCATCGGTAGCGGAAAAATCCAGCTTAACGCCGTCCCAAGTAAGGTTGATATTAATCGTTCCGCCAGAATCGGCAATGGCAGTAAACACAGCGACAACACTGACATCACTATTCATCGTTACTGTGCCGGGATTATCGTAGGCGTTGGCGCCATTAACAACCCAATGGTCAAATTTCCAATCATCAGCCGGAGTGGCGGTGATAGTCACTGCTGTGTCAGCGGTGTAAGTGCCAGCGCCGGTAACTGTGCCCTCACCTTCAATGGCGATGACCAGTAAGTAATTAGTTTCCTCGCAAACTATCGCGTCCGGCCGGGAAGTCAGGGTGTCATAATCGTCGTAGAAGTCGATAATGCTGCCACCCTGGCAGTCATCAACCACCAAATCATTGTTGTCGCCATACCATACATCCCAACGGGGAGCGCTGGCCTGGCCGAGATCAATGTAGGTCTCTTCAAAGATATCATCATTATGAGCGTTTTTGTAGGTGTGGGCCACCGACAAATTGCCTCGGAAATGACCGCCAGAGTCAAACCGACCCCAGACCGAAATCTTGCGGGTGGTGGGGTTCCAGTTGGCTTGAAAGTCCTCATAATACGGGGACTCATGCCCCCAGCCAAAATCGCTATTGACGATCAGCTTTTCAATCTGGCTGTCATTAGCAATGGTTGTCGGGTTGGTTGCCACCTCGCCTGTCGTTTCGTTGGTGCGGATAGAAGTGGTAACCAAATAGTCGCTCAACTGCTTATTTTGGGGGATACTGACATCAATTTTTATCCAACCATCGCTGCCATTGCTGGGGAAGAAACGGATAGTGGGCTGGTTAATCGCGTCATTATCATGAATAGTGCCATTATTGGGAATAACCGGAATTTCATTGGGACAACCCAAAAAAACAAAGCTGAAAACGCTAGAAATGGCAATAACCAGAACCTTTCTCATTTTACCTCCTCCTCGTTGGTTAGGTTAGTGGTGAGCTTAGTCAAAGTTGCTCTCTTCATATAAGGAACTAAACAGGACATAGCCCCGCTTAATACCTTAAGTTATCATAGATGGTTTAAAATGTCAATAGTCGCCAATTGAGAATCAGTTTAATGTATTTTGTGAATAAAAAAACCGCTTAATAGTCCTATTTTTTGACTATTGAGCGGCAGAAAATTAAGAAATAATGTTTATATTTTATTAGGTTGAATTGATATCAATGCCTAAGGCGGCATTGACAACGAGTTGTACGTCTATAGCGTTTATCAGGCCGTCACGATTGACATCCGCATTAAAAGGTTCGGGATTAGTAATGAAAGAAAATTTGGCAAAAACCGTGCAATTGCCGGTCATAATGATATTCAATTCGCCATCGTTGCCAATGGTGCTGAAGGCGCCAGTTGTTATCCAGCCGTCAAACTGCCAACCGGCTGCCGGTAGAGCGGTCAGTACCACTTCGCTATTAAATTCATACATTTCCCGATCAGGATCAATATTGACGGTTCCTTGGCCCTGGACGGCGACGGTTAAAGTGAAATTGGTAATAACCTGGTTCAAATCAAGGTCATAGTTCTGTCCGTCAGCCATAGTCATGGCTAGGCCATTTAGGAAACCGTCAACCAAACTGGTATTGAAGAAATATTTCTTATCATCAACCACTAGAAAAGGAACTAACTTGGCTGTGAGCTGTTGGTTGATGGTAAAATTTACCAAATTGCCATCATAGTCTAGGCCCTTGCCCTCCAGTGTGCTTTTCATGGTGTTATCACTCAATATTGGCACATGGCTTTCATAACAACCCCAGGGGGCAATACTAAGTATAAAGAGAGTGCCTATTTCTTTAATTGTGCCGGTTGAGGGCGGGTTGACTAAGAGATCATTTAAATCGGCGCCTTCAAAATTTATCACCTGGTCTAATGTATCCTGACCAATATAGGTGTAATCTATTCGCGCCGCTATTGCTTGAGTGGCAACCATCGCAAAAACCAACAGAATTATCAACTTCTTCATGACGATCTTTCTCCTTTTTGTTGTAAGGAACCAAGCAGGCTACAGTCCTGCTCAACACGTTAGGTTATCATAAGGATTTAAAAATGTCAATATTAGAGCCCCCCTTGCCTTATTGGCAGTTTTTATCCTAAGTAATTAATCGGTCTGGATAATTCCATTTTGGCCAGATAATTTATCAGCCACTAAATTGGTATCAATATCCGGATTTGTTTTAGTAACTGGTTGCTGAATTAAGGTATCAATAGCTGATATTGATATATCAGCTAATAATATCGCTGTCTGGCCGATTTGGTTAAAATAGGGGATGATTTCTACTTCAAAAGCGATACCGATTGGCCGCCGATTATCTTTAGCCAATAAATTATCGGCCCGCCATTTGATTTTTCTGGCAGCATTTTCATAGCTTATATTGTCTCCTTGGGTGATGCTGGATTTGCCGGTCAAAGAAACATTGGCCGGCAATTGAGCTGAGATTAAAATATCTTCCAAATCATGATTAAAGCCGCTGATATTGATGAAGAGCCAGTATTTGGTTGGTCTGCCGGCAACTGGTGGCAATGGGCCAACTCCCAATTGTTCGCCGTCTTCGGTATAATATCTGGCAAATGATTGGAATTCAATATTGGTCGGTTTAATAATAATTTCTGGCTTAACGGTTTGATTGTCGTTTTGGTTGTCAAGGGCAGTTGGCGTCTTATTAGTATTTTGATTATTGCCGTTTTGGTTATTATCTGAAGATGTGGTTAGATTGTTGTTTTGAATTCCTAAAACGGCTCCAGAATTTTTAGCGGAGATATAGATATTAGTAATTATTAAAGTTAGTATAATGACAGCCAAAAGGCCATCAATAATTAAATGCCAGTAACGGTTTTTATTATTTAGATGGTAATATTTATGCCAGCGATTTTTTATAAATTGTTTCATAAGTTTATTTACTAAAGCTTAAAGTGAAGACATCGGTGGTCAAGGCCACAATCTCATCAACTCCATCATTGTTAAAATCAGCGGCTGCCACTTCTAGGCCATTTCGTCCGGAGTTATAAGGCAACCATTGGCTGATTAAGGCGCCTTGCCAATTAAATACTTTGATCTGCGGCTGGCTACCTTGGCCAGCGCCGGTTATGATTTCATCAATTTGATCGCCATTGATATCGCCGGCGGCCAAATAAATTCCGCCCCTAAGGTTCTTATCATCGGCAAAGAATTCGCTTATTAATATTTTACCGCCTTTATCAAATATTTTCACATGGGGGCCGCCGCCAATGCCGGCGCCGGCAATTATTTCAATTTCACCGTCGCCGTTAATATCGCCAGCTGCTACGTGAACGCCCAGATTTTTCCAGTCCTTTTTATAGGCAAACCAGCTGTTTAAGAGTTCCCCGTTATTATCAAATATTCTTATTTCATTGGAACCGCCGTTGGCCGAACCGGTTATTATTTCTAATTGCCCATCATGGTTAAGGTCGGCAAAATCAATAGCCAGGCCCGAGTTATATTTATCGCCATAAGGCGCGAATTCGGTTTTTTCAAAACCATAACTGCTGAATATTCTTATTCGGGAATTATCAGCGATTATTGTTTCTGGTCGGCCGCCGGCATCAATATCCAGCTTGGCTATTTTAAGACCGCCGCGGAATTTGGAATTATAAGCAAAAAAGCCGGCTCGGATATTTTCACCATTATTATTGAATATCCTGACAAAAGAGCCGTTAGTAAAAACCGCTTCTTTAATTTCTTCAATCGGTCTTAAAAGCAGGGTGCCATCGGCCGGCATCAGAGTTAAGCTGTTAATCTTACCGCCATTATTAACATCTTGATTCTGATGGCTTTTTATTTTTTCATATTCCCGGTTGAAATTAATAGTTTGTTTTTGATCGGTAGAATTAACTATAACCAAGCCACTTTCAAAGTCCCTTTGCCAAACGCCGGCTTTAAGCTGACCATTCGACTTGGCCAGCCAGTTAACGGGAGTTGATTTGGGCTGGCCCAAGTCAACATCAAATTCATCATACCACCAGAAATTCTCGCGCTTTAAAGGGCCATAGTCAAAACTGTAATAGCCGTCATACATTAAGGCGCTGGAGAGGCCATAGCGCATCCGGCTGGAATTAAGGTAGTTCTCGGTATTATCGGCATCGGCATTGATAATGTTTATTCTGGGCTGATAGCCGGCTGAATTAGTCAGAAAATACCTTTCCATTGAACCGACCCAGCCGCCTTCCCAAAATTCAGGAAAACTCTCAAACATGCGGCCATTAGTATATTCGCTATAGGCACCCTCGCCATTGCCCAATATCAAATATTGGTCTTTCAATTGCTCCCTGAGTTTTTTGAAAAAATTCCTGTTGCCAGCTTGCCAGAGCTGGTTTATCTTATATTCGCTGTCCCGCTCGCCATCGCCATCAATATCCATATCAGGATTTACCCAAGCCGCCGAATTCCAGATATTGTCAAACAGCAAGCCATCCCATAAATTAGCGGCTAAGACCTTATTAGTATAAAAATTAACTAAGTAATCATTATAGAAATTTCCTGCTTGGTCACTGACGTATTGGTTCATTGATAAATTACCCGGCCAAAAGCTGATATTTTTCCCTTGGTAAGTTTTTAAGTACCACTCCGGGCTGATGCCAGCTATCAAATCATGCCATAAGCCGGTTCCGCTCGGTTCCATTATTGACAGCCGCTGACTGGGCACTTCATTGGTGGAAGTATAAGCCAGAATAATAATAGCCGGATTTAATTCCCTGATTTTTTTAATCGCTTCAAAACTGTCAACTTGGGCCTTCATATCCAGGACTAAAACATCCCATTTGGCTAAAATCGGCGCTTCTTCTAAAGTGATCGGGGTTTTCCAATAAAGATTGACAGTTCTCGGGTATTGGTTACTGGGCAAATTATAAGTTTGGCCAGCCCCAGGCCAGACCATTAAAATTATCAAGAGTAAAATTATTTTTAAATGGTTTTTTGGCATATTTTTTCTAAATTCACTGGAATTTTTTAGTGCCAGCTTCCTTAACCAAAGCCTTATAAATATCAATTATTTTATCAAAATGCTGTTGGCCGGTAAATTTTTCTTCAGCCATTTGCCTGGCCCCTTGGCCCAGCGCCAATCTTAATTCTCGGTTATGAATCAAAGTTTCTAAAGCTGTTTTCAAGCCGTCTATATCAGCCGGTTCAAATAACAAACCCGTTTCAGGAGTTACAATTTCGCTAAAAGACCCGACACGAGAAGCAATGACTGGCTTGCCTAAAAAATAACTTTCAATTATACCCAGTCCAAAGGTCTCATGCACCAGAGAAGGAAAAACAACAAACAAACTTTGGCTGATAATTGAAGTTAGCTTTTCTTTAGAACTGTAAGGGCTGAATTCAACTTTATTCCCTAACTTCAAATCTTGGGCTAATTTTTTCAATGACTTTTCGGCTGGGCCGCTGCCAACGATTTTAAGCTTAGCGCCATCTGTTAGTTTGGCCAAGGCGCCAAGCAGTAAGTCAAACCCCTTGCTGACATCCAAGCGGCCGAAAGCCACAATATAATTTTTCTCTTCCGGTTGGCTAGAGTTATAACTTAATTCCGCAAAATGGGGGAGAACAATTATTTTGTTCAGGTCAAAACCGGCTTCAACCAATTTGCTTTTGACAAAATTTGAAGGCGCGATAAATAAATCAATATTTTTTTGGTAAACTCCAATGATTTTATGGCAGCGATATTCTAAAGCCATTAAGAGCTTAGCCAGCCAAGATTTAGCGGATTTTTTGTTCTTGATTGCCCAAAGTGTGTAGTAGGGGTCAACTAATTTAAAATCATGCACGGTCATGACTATTGGCCGGCCGGCCTTTTTTAGCTCCGGTAAAATCGAGGGAGATATCTGATGGTAAATATTGTGAAGATGAACAAGGTCAACATTTTCTTGGATGATTAATTTTTTAATATTTTTTTTGGCTTGGAATGACCAGAATATCCGGCCGATTTTAAAAATGTTTTTTAAATAAAATTTATCAAGATTTATTTCCTCAAGAAAAAATTTTTGACCTTTGATATTTATATTATTTTTATTTGCTTGCGAGAAACCAATGACCTCATGGCCGTTTTTTTGCAAAAGTGAAATCAGCGCCAGGAGATAGGTCTCTGCCCCGCCTTTAGGATAAAAGAATTTGTTTATTTGGAGAATTTTCATATTTTTTCTTTTTGTCCATTGATGATCAAGTTAGTTCTTAGCAGGCCCAGTAAAAGATAGAAGAAAATACTGGTCAAATTTGTTTCCAAATAGGGTTGGAACAAACTGGCAAAAAACATAGCTACTATGGCTGCCAGTAGCCCCAAATAATAGGGAGCCAATTCCTCATTTTTGAAGATCAGCTTAAAGCTGCTGGCCAGGTTTGTGGCTATAAACAAAGTAAATAAGCTAATGCCGATTAAACCCATCTGGATGATAATAGCCAAAGGCGAATTATGGATATTTCTGATTTCTTCAAAGGTTTGCCACTGACCCAATTCTAATGGCAGTTTTTGACCGAAACCCAGACCGGTAATCGGATTTTTAATCCAAGATTTTTCAGCCGTGCGCCAAAAATTCAGACGCCAATTGAGACTGGTGTCTTGTGAGACGCTGATTAAAGAAGTGATTCTGGTTGAAAATGTTTTATAAAAATTATCTAAAGAGTCGGAAAAATTAGCCCAAGGGGAGATGTTGGCTATTAGTAGCGCGATGATAGCGAGAGTAATTATTATCAAGCTGCTTTTTAGCGATAATTTGATTAAATTTTTCTTATTGACAGCCGGTATGATAGTTAGTAAAAAAATCAGGCCAATAAAAAGCGATAGCCATAAATGCCTCATTAGCGAAACCGCTAAGCCAATCAACCAAATTATAATGATGACGCTGGCTAATCCCTGGTTTTTAAATCTCTCAAAAGCCAAAAGGCCAAGTGACAATAAGACGGTAATCATCAGATAAAAAGCCTGGCTGCCGGCTAAAAATCTGATGCCATAGGTGGAAAGCGGAGTGTATTCCGTCCACAAGCCCTGGCCTCGCAACCAGCCGATGGCGATAAAACCGATAATCATTACTCCGGCCAGCAGCATGGTATGCAGAATATTTTTGAATTGCTTGGTTGTCTGGACGGAATAAATTATCAGAAAATAAAGCAGGGGATAGAAAGCGTAATTTTTGAAAGTGGAAATAGCTATTTCAATATCAGCGTTGATTTCAAAAAAACTCCTGATCAGATAAATGACGGTGATAATTATAAATAAACCCAATAATTTTTCCGGCCAGCCGAAAATAATCACATTTTTTTTAAAAAAGAGCTGATTGATTAACCAGCCGCTAATGGCTATTAGGATAATGACGTCTAGGGGATATATCTTGTAAATGGCATATTCGGTGATCAAGGGCGCTAAAGTGAACCATCTTTCAAAAATCATAGTCATAAAAACAATAATCTGGATGCCCAAAAGATGGGCTGGTAATATGAATATTACCGCTGTTAAAAAAAACAAGGCATAAATGACCGGAGAAAAGCCGATAATCAGGCCCAAGACAATAAATAAACTTATATATAAATAAGCCAAGCTATTGTAAATGGTCTTAAAATCCAAACTTTTATTTAAGGCCTTTGAGCAATTAGTCAGAGCGGTCATTTAATTTACCAATTATAGTATTCTCCGCCGGTTTTATTTTGACCGGTTGGGGTATTGAAGCCAACCTCCGATTGGCCGCTAAGGTTATCTTGACTAGTGATATTCTCAAAAACTATGACTTCATCGCGGGAAATTATTTTTTTCCCGAAAACAAAACTAATCAATTCTTGCTCGGGGAAAATAATAATAAAAGTCAGGCCGATGAATAAACCCGCCAGCCAGCTAAGTAAGATATTTTGGAAGATATCCGGCTTGGCCCATTTATTGGCCACATTGGGGACGCCGATCATTTTAACAGCCACGCTGTCCCCCGATCCGTGGTATAAGCTGTTATTGGTGATTAAGGTATAGCCAATGGCCTGGGCAAAATTATTAGCTTGTTCCCGGTCTTGATTGTAGACATCAATAATAATGATGCCGGTATTATCCTGCAACTTCACTTTGACCATTTTTTTCCAATTTTTTATTTGTTCGTCTTGGCTGAATCCCAAGTCATTTTTTAAATTAAAATTGGTTTTGAAAACGTTGTCAATGAAAGAATTGGAATAAACCACCTCGGCCAGAATGCCGGCAATATAGTTGGAGGTTTGAGCCGAAGTATATGGGTTCATGTCTTTTTGGCTAAAAATAACCAATAATTTGGCTGAAGATTTATATTGCGGCGTTTGAATCAAACTCACAATCAGCCCTAAAATAACCACCAGAGCCATTATAAAAAGGATGGTTTTAAGGTTTTTTGAATTGAAGATGTTTTCGGAATTCATATTTTTAAAATTTGGTAAATTTTGACAATTATTAAGGCATTTATTTAACCCTTAATATTAGCATAAAAATGAATTTGTGTCAATATTGGCTGATATTTTTATTTTTTATGAAAAATTAGATGGACAAAAAGCCAAGAAAACGTTTATAATTAAATTATGATTTTTTATAAATTGCAGGAGCTGATACTAAAGAGCCCGGCTAAAAGAGACAGATTAATATTGGCTAATTTGTTTTTGGCTATCGCTATTGATATGGCCATTTGGCTTTTATTGATTTTTAATTTCTGGCGATCAAGCGAATATATTGTCTTGGGCTATAACATCTATTTTGGCATCAGTTCTTTTGGCCACTGGTATCAGGTTTTACTTTTACCTCTTTTAGGGCTGATCATCATAATTTTTAATTTTACTCTGGCCTTTAATTTATATTTGAAAGAAAAGATTTTAAGTTATTTTCTGGCTTTAGGGTCTTTAATTTTTAATATTCTGATTTTAATAACTTCTTTGATAATTATTTACGTAAATATTTAAACCATCAAATTATGCCTACCGCCTTAGTTGAGTTTTATGTGATCAAAGTATTTTTTTTAACTTTCATTTCTTTTATTCTGGCTATCGGCTGGACGCCGGTCTTGACTCATTTTTTATACAAGTATAAATTAGGCAAACAAATCAGAAATTCAGCTAACGCGCCGATTTTTTCCAGTTTGCACGCCAAAAAATCCGGCACGCCGGTTATGGGTGGCGTTTTAGTTTGGGTGACGACTCTGGTTTTGGCTCTAACTTTCTATTTTTTGGGCCGGTGGCTGGATGGTATTTTTTCTAATTTTAATTTCTTGAGCCGCTCGCAAACTTGGCTGCCTTTGGGAGCTTTAGTAATTTCTGCTTTAGTCGGCTTGTTTGATGATTATTTGAATGTCAGGAAAATCGGGCCTTATGGCGGCGGTTTATCTGTTCGTCATCGGTTGATTGTCTACACGGTTATAGCGCTGGTGGTGGCCTGGTGGTTTTATTTCAAACTGGAATGGGATTTTATACGTTTACCGTTTTTAGAAACTTATAATTTAGGTTTCTGGTATATCCCAGTGGTTATTTTTGTGGTGGTCGCTACTGCTTTTTCCGTTAATGAAATTGATGGGCTTGACGGCTTGGCTGGTGGCACGCTAATGGCGGCTTTTTTATCATTTGGCGCTATTGCTTTTGTTCAGGGCCGTTATGATTTGGCTGCTTTCTGCGGCGTGATCGTCGGCAGTTTACTGGCTTTTTTATGGTTTAATATCGCGCCAGCCAGGTTTTTTATGGGTGATACTGGCGCCATGTCGTTGGGCGTGACTTTAGCGATTATCGCCTTAATGACCAATACCGTGTTGCTACTACCCATTATTGGCTTTTTATTTGTGGTGGAATCATTAAGCGTTATTATTCAGGTAACTTCCAAAAAATTAAGGCAAGGCCAGAAAATTTTTCTTTCTACTCCTATTCACCATCATTTTGAAGCCAAGGGCTGGCCGGAAACCAAAGTGGTGATGAGATTCTGGGTGATTGCCGCTATGACTTCAATCATCGGCTTGGTGATATTTTTACTCGATCGCGGGGGCTGGAGTTAGAATATTAATAGCAATCATAAAAAATTTTATGAACTTAAATATTTCTCAATTAAAATCAAAATGGGATAAAGAAAAAACTTCTTATACCAAAAAAGAAATAGGTGATGGCGTCCAAATTTTTGTAAAAGAAGTTTTGCAATCCCCGGAAATTTTTAATCTTAAAAGAGGATTAAATTCAACTTCTTTAGAAAAACGAAGAAATGAATTTAAGGAAGAAGAAAAGAAAAAAGCCGCTCGGCATGCTGATGTGGTGATTTTTATTGATGCCGATATTGTGATTCCGATGGAAATAGAAAAATATCAAAATATTAAAGTGGGAGAAAAACAGATTATTCAATATCAGCTTGATTGGAATGAAAATAGCAACCGCCGGTATGGCATTCTGACTGATGGCGATACCTGGCGATTTTATAATAATAATGAATACCGTGAGTTTACATTAGCCGAAATTTTTAATAAGACTGATTTATTTTTGGAATTTTGGCAAGAATATATCAAGCCGGAATTTTATTATCTTGCTTTTTTTGAAAAGAAAGGGCAAAAATCTCTGTTTAAGGAGGCAGAAATTTTACATGTAGAAGAATATCGCCAAATATTTTTTGAGGACATCACTAAATTAATCAGAAGTTTTAAAAATAAAATAAATATCGAGGGCTATTTGTCTTCTTTGGATAAAAAGGGCCGAGAAAAGAGGGCGGTTGAACTCACCTACGCTTACATTATCCAGTTTATTTTATATAAAACCTTAGTGGATAATGAATTTGGCAAATTCAAAAAAGATTTTATGGATCGTCAGGGAGCTATTTATGACGCCTTAAAATCAAGGCAATACAAAGGGATTTTGAGCATTATTGAGGGGATTTCCCAGACGATTTCTGGCAGTATTTATCACCCATTTAAAAAAGAGCAGGACTTTATCAATCAGACATTGGTTGATTTAATCCACCAGCCGAAAAATGAGCTTCATGAGGTTTCGCCTTGGCTGGATATTTTTGTTTTTATAAAAAAGTATAATTTTGCCAATGTCCGCAATGAAATTTTCGGTTATATTTATGAAAATTATTTGAAAGAATTATACGAAGACACTAAAAAGGGTCAATATTTTACCGACCCGGCGGTGGTTGATTTTATGCTTGACGTGGTTGGTTATACGGCTAAAGAAGTAAAAAACTCTTTATACTATGACCGTTATGGCGAGAGAGGTTTTGATAACCACATTTCTATTATTGATCCGTCTTGCGGTTGCGGCACCTTTTTATACAGCGCTGTGGACCGTATTATTGCCGGTACTGGCTATGGAAGCGAAAAGGCGTCAAGAAGATTGGAACATCTGATTTCCCAAAGCGTTTTTGGTTTGGACATTGAAGAATTTCCATTGTATTTGGCCGAGATGAATGTTTTAATGCGGATGTTGCCAATGATATTGCATAAAGAATATATTAATCCAGTTGATGAGAAAATTAAGGTTTTTAAAACCAATGACAGCGTGGCTGAATTTTTAGACACAGCGATTAAAAATACTATTAATGATATTGATGTTGCTTACCAAAAAAATAATGGACAGATATCACTTTTTACCGAAAAGTTAAATTTGGGCTATGTAAGTTATGTTAGAGACGAGGGCGATCTATCAGAAATGAAAAAAAGTTTGGAAAATCACGCTATCCCTCGTCGTCGTTTTGATTTTGTCATTGGCAATCCGCCCTACGTCGCCTATAACGAATGTTCCAAACAAAATGTCTTGATTTTTGAATTAATGAAGCGGGGCAAGGTGAAACTCAATGATATTTATGGCGTGAATTTGCATAGTATTCCCAGTCGGCAAAAGAAATATTCTCCAAAACCAAATTTATATGCTTTTTTTATTGCTCTGGGCATTGCGCTTTTAAAAGACGGCGCCAAGATCTGTTATATTGTACCACAGACGCTTTTAACTGCCGGTGATTTGGATGTGTTGCGTTATCATTTAGCGAAATTTACTACTATTGAAAAAATCATTACTTTTTCCGGCAAGATGTTTCTCGGCCGTGGCCTAAAACAAGACAAACCAGTGGCGACTTCCAGCCTGATTTTTGTGATTAAACGAGCTACGCCGGATTCTTTGCATCAAGTGGATATAACTCATTATAAAAATTCTAACGATGATATAAATAAATGTTTAGCCAACATTAAAGCCGGCAAAAAAATTGTTAGAAAAAAAATATTACAAGGAAAGTTATTGCAAAATGTGAGCAATTGGAATTTTATCAAGCAGGATAGGGATTTTTTGGATTTTTATGAGGAATATAAAAATAGTAGCGAGGATATTTCAATTTATTATAATCATGCCACCGCTGATCATTATTTTAAGAGCCGGTTTTATTTTGATGGTGGGGGAAACATTAATGAAGCAAAAATAACCAATGAAGATAAAAATAGTTTTGAGATATTTAACTATCGGAATAATATTTATGATAATTTTAAAATTTGTAGAGGATTAAAGTTTTATCCTAAAAGTGAGAGTATAATTTTCCCTCAAGGTAGCCAGGGTAAATCGGTATTTTTACAAAAATACAAAATAATTTGGAGAACAAAAGAACCAAAAATATTTCAATATTGTGATAGAGATATTATTCTAGTTGGCAATCAATCTTTGACTATAACGTCTAATAATAAAATAGAAGTATTTTATTTAATAGCATTATTAAATAGCAAGATAATAAAAATTTTACTTTTATCAAATTTGAAATTAGAGAACGAGCAATCTTATTTATTACCTATAACAGGAATTAAAGAATTTGTTCGTGTTCCTAAAATTACCAAAGACAATCAATTTATCAAAGATGAAATCATAAAAAGAACCGATGAAATACTGGCTTTGGAAGATATTAAACTTGCTGATTTAGTTGATTTTTCCCAAGTAATGATGCAGAAATTTGACCAAGTTGCGGTTGAGGATGATAATTTGATTTTAATCAAAGACGATAAAAAAATGAAATACCCGATTTTAAAAGATAAGAATTTAGTAGCCGATGCTATTAGAAACAGATATTTCAACGGTAAATTATTCAAAGACAAACAAATCAGTTTAGCTGAACTCAAGGACTCGCCAATGATTAATTTTGAACGACAGAAAAAAATAAAAGATTATCTTGATGATTTGGTTTTTGCCTTGTATTTTAAGGCGTCAATTAAAAAAATTGGCTTAGAGAAAGCTGGCGAGATAAAATTGATTTGTCAACAGAATAAATTTTATAAAATTCTGGAAAAAAGTAATTATACGATTTAACCTAAGAAGAAGTTAACCGGTTGATTTTTTCTCATAAACCGTTTGTTATTTTTGCTGACAAATTTATTCCTGCAGAGACTCTTAAAAACTTTTTAAAATTAGAAAGAAAACAAAACACTCCGCCCCGAAAGGCGGAGGTGTGAGTACAATCCTATTATCCGTATAGGCGAGGGTAACAAGATGTTACATTGTTATTATAATGAAAAGTTATCCACATGTCAATAGTTATAGTATAATGGCTAATATTACAATTTTTTTTAATATTTTAATTTAATGTTAAGTTTTAAAAATAAGAAGGTAACAGTGATGGGACTGGGTTTATATCAAGAGGGCAGCGGAATTTCGGCTACCCGTTTTTTATTGTCCCAAGGCGCTAAAGTGACAGTGACCGATTTGAAAACCGAAAAAGAATTAGCTCCGCAAATTAAGCGCCTTCTTTTATATTGTCAGCGCGAGGGAGTAAGGCCGATAGGCCTGACGATCGTGGCGATCCCAGGACTGAAGAGCGGAGTTGATAAACCATCCAAAGGCAAAGTTATAAAATTTGTCTTAGGTCAGCATCGCGAGGAGGATTTTAAAAAAACTGATTTAATCATTAAAAATCCCGCTGTGCCCAAAACTTCCAAGTATTTGACTATCGCCAGAGCCAATGGCATACCCATTGAAACCGACATCTCTTTGTTTTTTAAATTAACCAATAGAAAACAAATTATTGGCATTACCGGCACCAGAGGCAAGAGCACCACTACCACTTTGATTTATGAAATATTGTTATCGGCCAGCCAGCCAGCGATCATTGGCGGCAATATCAGAAAATCACCCTTAACCCAATTAAATAAAATGAAAAATAATGATTGGGCGGTTTTGGAATTATCTTCTTGGCTTTTGGAAAGTTTGGAAGATGCTAAATTGAGTTCGCATCTCTCGGTTTTTACCAATATTTATCCTGACCATTTGAACACTTATAGTGACATTGACGACTACGCGGCTGCCAAAGAAAATATTTTCAAGTGGCAGAATCTGCAGGATTACGCGGTTTTGAATTTTGACAATAAATATACCCGAGCCATGGGCCGCCGCGTACCCGCCAAAAGATTTTGGTTTTCGCTTTCTGAATTTCCAGAAGAAAACGGCTGTTTTGTAAAAAATAATAATATTTATTTTCGGCTCGATGGGATAGAGGAAAAAGTGCTGGCGGTCTCGGATATTAAAATTATTGGTGAGCATAATGTAGCTAATGTTTTGGCGGCTGTTGGCGCGGTCAAGGTCTTAGGCCTTAAAAGTGAAAAAATAAAAAAAGCCGTAGCCAATTTTAAAGGCCTGTCTGATCGGCTGGAATTTTTACGGCAGGTGAGGGGAGTAAAATATTATAACGACACCACTTCAACTACGCCGGAAGCAACCATTGCCGCTTTAAAGGCGCTAAGAAATTCCCCCCCTGTCCGAGGGGGGGCAAGGGGGGGGGGTGGGAGTATCGGTAATCTCTCTGTCGCTCCGCGATCTCTCTCTCTGGGAAGAGGAGAAAATAATATTATCTTAATTGCCGGCGGAGCCGATAAAGGCCTTGATTTTAGGGCTTTGGTTAAGGAAATTAAGAAAACCTGCAAAAGTTTGGTATTATTAAAAGGGACGGGCACGGAGAAAATCAAAAAGTTATTAGAAATAAAAAATAAGAAATTAGAAATAGGGGATAATAATTCCCGAGTTGTGAGTTTCGAGTCGTTAGTGGCAGAAGTTGACTCTATATCAGAAGCTGTAAAAACAGCGAGAAAATTTGCTAATAAGGGAGATATTATACTGCTTAGCCCGGCTTGCGTCAGCTTTGGGCTATTTAAGAACGAGTTTGACCGAGGTGATCAATTTAGGAAAATTATAAACAAATTAAAATAAAAGGGCTGCCAGTAGTCATTCTTAATGACTAACTGACAGCCGGACAAGGGTAAGGTGAAAAAATAATCCTTTTTACTAAAGCCGTTTATAGTTGAATAGGTCCCACTTAAGGGAAGGATGGAAACCAAAAGCAGTCCTCTTCTACGGCTTTAGCAGGCCTGTACGCTAAGAGCTAAATTTCGCTCTTTGGTCAGGTGTTAACAGGTTATCAGACTTTCTAAATTTTGTCAAATTTTGTCAAATATTACGTAAAATCAATGAATAAAGTCAAGCTAAAATATTTTTTCCGGGATTTATTCCGCCGCCAGGGAGAAAAAAAACCCGATCAGCAGCTGATCTGGCTGGTTGGCTTTTTAACAGTTTTTGGGCTGATTATGGTTTTTTCGGCTGGCGTGGCGGTCGGCTGGCAGAAATTTAATGATAGTTATTGGTTTGTTAAACACCAAATTATTTTTGGCCTTATTCCTGGTTTAATCTTTTTTGCAATTTTTGCCAAAATAGATTATTTCAAATTAAAATCGCTGGCTGTTCCTATGCTGGTTTTTTCCATCATCCTGCTAATCCTGGTCTATATACCGGGTGTTGGTTCCGGTTATGGCACTGCCCGAAGCTGGATTAATTTCTTCGGTTTTTCCTTACAGCCATCGGAAATAGTAAAACTGACTTTTTTGATATATTTAGTGGCTTGGCTTTCCGAAAAAGGCGAAAAGCGTCTTCAGGATTTGCACCAGGGCTTTCTGCCGTTTATTATGGTTTTGTTAATCGTTATGCTTTTAATCGGCGGGCAGCCGGATACCGGGTCGATGTCGATTATTGTCTTGACATCTTTAGCGGTATTTTTTGTGGCCGGCGGCAGTTTGATTCACTTGTCCTGGCTAAGCGCTGCCGGTTTTTTGGGCTTATGGCTGATGATAAAATTTTCTCCTTACCGCGCCGATCGGTTGAACACTTTTCTTCATCCTGAATTAGATCCCCAGGGTATTGGCTATCACATTAATCAGGCGCTTTTGGCAGTCGGTTCGGGCGGCTTTTGGGGCAAGGGTTTCGGCCATTCTCGGCAAAAATTTGCTTATTTGCCGGAAGTGGCCGGCGATTCTATTTTTGCGGTTATTGCCGAAGAACTTGGTTTTGTGATTAGTGTTTTATTAGTCATTATTTTTATTATTCTGATGCTGAAGGTTTTTAAAATCGCCCAAAAATGCCCTGAACCGTTTGGCAAATTTTTAGCTATCGGTATAGTTTCTTGGTTCACCATTCAGGCCTTTATCAATATTGGCTCAATAATTGGCCTTCTGCCGATGACCGGCATTCCTCTACCTTTTGTCTCTTATGGCGGCACGGCGTTAATGACCAGCTTAGCGGCCGCGGGTATTTTAGTTAATATATCCAAGCAAGTGGATTTAGATTAATAGGTTGTAACTGCTTAACTTTTTAGGTATATTTTAAAAAACAAATATGAGAATACTATTATCCGGCGGCGGCACTATGGGCTCGGTCAGCCCACTGATCGCTGTTTATGAAAAAATAAAAAAAGATCAACCCGAGACCGAGTTTCTTTTTATTGGCTCTCAAATTGGCCCAGAGAGAAGAGTCATTGAGGGTTATAAAATCCCTTTTCAGGAGATCGCTTCCGGCAAATTAAGAAGGTATTTTACCTGGTCTAATTTTCTTGATCCTTTTAAAATATTTTGGGGTTTTTGTCAAAGCTTATTGATAATAATGAAATTCAGGCCGCAAGTGGTGATGGTGGCCGGCAGCTTTATCGGTGTGCCAGTGGCTTGGGCAGCTGGTTTTTTACGAGTGCCAGTTCTAATCCATCAGCAGGATATTATGGCCGGACTGGCCAATAAGCTGATGGCTAATTATGCTAAAAAAATAACTGTCTCCTTTGAGTCATCATTGCCGGATTTTTCTTCTGCTAAAACTGTTTTGACCGGTAATCCGGTGCGCGAGGAGTTTTATGCTTGCAATCCCCAAAAGGGCTATGATATTTTCGGCTTGAAAAAGGATTTACCGGTGCTTTTGATTTTAGGCGGCGGCACCGGAGCCCGGGACTTGAATAAGATAGTGGAGGAATCATTGGCTGATTTGTTGCAGTTCGTTCAAGTGCTGCACCTTACCGGCCAAGGGAAAGGGCTAAATGTTACAGCGGAAAATTATCATCAATTTGAATTTTTGACTAATGAAATGACGGAAGCTGTCTGTACTGCCGATTTAGTGGTTACTCGCGCCGGTATGTCAACTTTGTCAGAATTGATTATTTTGGCCAAGCCGGTGATAATTATTCCTTTGCCCGATAGCCACCAGGAAGCTAATGCCCAATATTTTCAGAAGAATAATGCGGCTATTATTTTGTCGCAGCAATCTCTTAATCAGGAAATTTTTGTCAGCACTATTAAAGAACTTCTTTTTGAAAAACATAAAAGCGCCAATCTCTCCAGGAATATAACCAAAATTATGGCTTTAGATGGCGCCGAAAAAGTAGCCAAGCTGGTTTTAGAAATAGCTAAATAATAATTCAAAAATTAAAAATCAAAATGCAAAATATTGGTAAGATTATTTTTGAATTTTAAATGATTTTGAATTACGAAACCTATACTTGTCATTCCCGACTTGATCGGGAATCCAGTTTTAGTAAAATTAAGCTAATTTCTGGATCCCCGCTTTCGCGGGGATGACAAAAAAATAAAACCAAACGGTAAAAGTATGTTTCATAATTCAAACAAATTAATTATGATCAATTTGTCTAAAATAAATAAAATCCACTTCATCGGCATCGGCGGCATCGGTCTTTCAGCCGCGGCTCGAATTTTAAACCAGTTAGGCAAAGAAGTTTCCGGCAGTGATGCGGTAGAAAGTGAAATTACCGTCCAACTGGAAAAAGAGGGAATTAATGTTTTTATTTCTCAAGAGGCGGATAATGTCCCTCTTAAGGCCGATTTAGTGGCTTATACGGTGGCTATTGGTGAGGAGAATTTGGAAAGGCAGAGAGCCGCGGAACTTAGTATTCCCCAAATGACTTATCCTGAACTCCTGGGCTTATTGATGGCCGGCCAGTTCGGTATTGGCGTTTCCGGCACTGACGGCAAGACCACCACCACTGCCATGATAGGGAAAATATTTTTAGCAGCCGATTTAGACCCGACTATTGTCATTGGCAGCAAGGTTGATTATTTAGGGGGTAATTCGTGTTTAGGCCAAGATAAATATTTTATTTTTGAAAGCGACGAATATAAAAAGGCCTTTCATAATTATCAGCCCCAAATCGCGGCTATTACCAATATCCGCGCTGATCACTTGGATGTTTATAAGGATCTTGAGGAAATTAAATCAGCTTTCGCTTATTATTTAAAAAAAGTGCCTGAAGACGGCTTGATAATAATCAATAATGATGATGCTAATTCTTTGGAAGTGATTAGCGACGTTAAAGCTAAAATTATCACTTATGCCATTGATACTGACGCTGATCTTAAAGCAGCAGATATCAGTTATGAAGATGGCCGGCAAAAATTCAAGGTTTTAAGAAACAATGAAGTATTGGGCGAAGTCAGATTAATTATTCCTGGCCGTTATAATGTTTATAACGCCTTGGCGGCTATAGCTGTTGCCCTGGCAGAGGGGATAGATTTTTCTGTTATTACTAAGGCCTTGGCAGATTTCAAAGGGGCTTGGCGGCGTTTTGAGAAATTAGGCGATAAAAATGGCACCGAAATAATTACTGATTATGCTCATACGCCGGAGGGCTTGAAGCAAGTTATCAAAGCAACTTATGAATTTTATCCTCAAAACCGGATTCTTTTTGTTTTCCAGCCCCATCAGTATAATCGGACCAAGAATTTCTTTGATGACTTTGTTTTAGCCCTTAAAACCGCTGAAGATGTCATTATTACTGATATTTTTTATGTCAGAGGACGGGAAAATCCTGATGATTTTGATGTTAATTCTAAGTTTTTAGCCAACCAAGCTGGCGTGGCCTATGGGGGAAATTTGACAGAAACCGAAAAACTATTAAAGAAGAAAATTGGCGACTTTGATGTTATAATGCTAATAGGAGCCGGCGATATCTATAATCTGGCTAAAGATCTTTTAAAATAAAAAAGTCCCGATAACCAAAGCGGTTAGGGACTGGTAAATCTGGCTTAAAAGTTAAAGTATTCTCTTAAAGATATACCTAATTCTCGCCAAAAACCAAGGCGAAATTGAGAAAAACCGGGTGGAGGAAAATTGAGAGCTTCATTACGAGACAAGCCGCAATTACCGCAAAATTTATTGTCTGGCCATATTTCTTTTCCGCAATCACCACATTTAGGTAATTTTGTCATTGAAATACCACACCGGCTACAGAATCTATTATATGATATACTTCCACATTTCGGGCATATCATGTGTGACATTATCTTTCTCCTTCTTTAGGGTTGTTAGACGACAAAGAACTGCTTAATGAAGAAATCATATCAATAAATAAAAATTTTTGTCAAGCATTTAAGATTTAATAATTAATAATAATTAACGCTAAAACTATGAATCAGGCTACTCAAGACGATAGACCTGAAGAAGGAAATCTTTTGGATCCCGATGAAGAAATTGAAGAGCAATTGGACTGGGAGGAAAGTTTGGAGCGCCAATATGGCGGTTTAACTGAAGACCAAGAAGAAAAAAGAAGCAAAGCCATGAGCCCGGGCTTTTCTAAACAAAAGCAAGTGATGGAGGAAAACAAGTTTTACCAAGGTACCGGCAAGAAAAGGACCATTCATCTGAAAAAATAAATTGAGGTAGTTATAAAACTATTTTATCTATAAATTTATCAATGGATACTTTAATTAAATTAAAGTTCGTTGTTGCTGGCGCTATTTATGAGAACGAACTCTTGGCGCCCTATACTTCTTTTAAAATTGGCGGACCGGCCAAATATTTTGCCGTTATTGATTCTGCCAAGGATTTATTGAAGCTGGTTAATGAAGCCGATAAGTTAAAATTGCCTTATTTGATTTTGGGTTCAGGCACTAATATTCTATTCTCTGACAATGGTTTTAATGGCTTGGTCATCAAAATGAATAATTCTAAAATCAAAATCAAAGATGAAACGCTGGAGGGCGAAGCCGGTGTGCTGTTAAGCAAAGCCGTAGGCAGCGCTCTGGCTTCCGGCTTATCGGGTCTGGAGTGGGCAGTGGGCATACCTGGCACCATTGGCGGCGCGATTTGCAATAACGCCGGCGCTTATGGCGGCGACTTGGCTCAAATTATCAAGGAAGTGGAAATTGTTAGGAACCATAAAATCAGGAGAATAAATAATAAAAAATGCGCTTTTACTTACCGCTCCAGCATTTTTAAAAATAAAGACCATCAGGATGTTATTTTATCGGCTATCTTTAATTTGAAACGGGGTGATAAAAATGCCATTAAATCAAAAATGGATGAAATTATTTTAAAGCGCAAGCAAAAAGCTGACAGTTATCCCAGCGTCGGCAGTGTTTTTAAAAATTTCAAATTAACTGCTAAAGAGATGGAGGAATTTATAATCAGACATCCTGATTTCCCCCAAGATTTTATTCAACATAACACTATTCCAGCTGCCTGGCTGATAGAAAGTTGCGGCCTAAAGGGTCAGACCATAGGCGGCGCCATGGTTTCTGAAAAACAGGCCGGGTGGATTATTAATCTCGGTCAAGCCACTGCTGAAAATGTGATTATGTTAATTAGCGTTATCAAACAGCAAGTCAGATTCAAGTTTAATTTACAGTTGGTGGAAGAGATTGAATATAAGGGATTTTAGTTGTTAGTGGTTAGTGAGTATTGAATATTAACTACCCACTACTCACTACAAACTATAAACTAAATATCATGAAAATAAACATCAAGGTGACCAAGGCCGCTTTAGAGCCGGAATCTTACGAGATTATTAACGAAAAAATTAGCTCTCTGGCTAAAATTTTGATAATATTATCAGCGCTGATGTGGAAATTGGTATCAATTCACGCCATCATAATAAGGGTAATATCTACAAGGCCGTGGTCAATTTAGCGGTGCCCAAGAAAATCCTCAGAGCCAGCGCCGAAACCAATGATATTACCAAATCCATGAATGATGTTAAAAACAAGCTAAAAGTAGAGTTAATTAAATATAAAGAAACACATCAGTAATTTCCAATTAAATTATCCCACTAATCTTAGCGGGGTTTTATTGCTAATTTTCATTTTTTATTCTATACTATCAGCCATAAGCTATTGGCTATAAGCTAGACTATGTCTATTTTATCTAAATTTTTCGGCGATTCCAATGAAAAAGTTTTATCTGAATTAAAATCAGTTGTTGAACAAATTAACGCTTTAGAACCGTCTATAAAAGCGCTTACCGACGAAGAATTAAAAAATCAAACTGCTAAATTAAAAGAGGAATTAAAAAACGGCAAAACACCGAATGATATTTTGCCGTCAGCTTTTGCTACTGTCAGAGAAGCGGCTTCAAGAGTCATTGGCCAAAGGCATTACGATGTCCAGTTAATGGCCGGCATTGCTCTTTATCGCGGACAGATTGCCGAAATGAAAACCGGCGAGGGTAAAACTTTGGCTGCCACTGGCCCGCTTTATTTAAACGCTTTAGTCGGCCAGGGCACCCATTTGGTCACTGTCAATGATTATCTGGCCAGGATCCATGCCGATTGGATGGGCCGGATTTATGATTTTTTAGGACTCTCTACCGGCTGTATCGGCCAGCAAAATGTTTCTTATAGATTTCAAGCCGATAAAGTAGTAGTTAGTGGCGATGAGCAATTGGATGTCCAATATTTAGTGCCCTGTAGTAGAAAAGAGGCCTACGCTTGTGATATCACTTATGGTACCAATAATGAATTCGGTTTTGATTATTTACGCGACAATATGGTATCAGCCATTGAAGAAAAAACCCAAAGGGTGCTTTATTATGCCATTGTTGATGAAGTTGATTCAATTTTAATTGATGAAGCCAGGACGCCACTAATAATTTCTGCGCCGGATATGGAATCAACTGACAAGTATTACCAGTTTTCTAAAATTGTTACTCGGCTAACCGAAGGACCAGATTATAACATTGATGAAAAAATGAGAGCCGTCACTTTAACCGACGAGGGCATTGCCAAAGTTGAAAAGATTTTAGGTGTGGATAATATTTATACCGAACGCGGTATCAGGGATGTCCATCATATTGAGCAGGCCTTAAAAGCCCAGGCGCTTTTCAAAAAAGACCGCGATTATGTGGTCAAAGACGGCGAGATTGTCATCATTGACGAATTTACCGGCCGAATGATGTTTGGCCGGAGGTACAGCGAAGGTTTGCACCAGGCCATTGAAGCCAAAGAGAATGTTAAAGTTCAAAAGGAAAGCGTGACGCTGGCCACTATTTCTTTTCAGAATTATTTCCGGCTCTATCAAAAATTGGCTGGTATGACCGGTACGGCCGCCACTGAAGCCGAGGAATTTTCCAAAATTTATAAATTAGAAGTGGTGGTGGTGCCAACCAATAAGCCAACCATTAGGCAAGATTTAAATGACAAGATTTATAAGAACGAACATGGCAAATACCAGGCCTTGATTGAAGAAGTTAAAATTAGACACCAAAATGGCCAGCCGATTTTAATCGGCACGGTTTCTATTGAGAAAAATGAACTGTTGGCTGATTTATTGGCTCGTGAGGGGATTGAAGCTCAAATTTTAAATGCCAAGTATCACGAAAAAGAAGCGCACATCATTGCTCAAGCCGGCAAATTAGGCGCGGTCACAGTAGCGACCAATATGGCTGGCCGCGGCGTGGATATTATTTTAGGCGGTCATCAGTTTAATGAAACTGAATACCAAAAAGTGGTTAAAACCGGCGGACTTTGTGTTTTGGGCACTGAAAGGCACGAATCGCGCCGCATTGATAACCAATTGCGGGGCCGTAGCGGCCGGCAGGGCGATCCAGGGGCTTCCCAATTTTTTCTCTCAATGGATGACGATTTAATGAGGATTTTCGGCTCAACGCGAATGAAATCAATTATGACCACTTTAGGCCTGCCGGATAACGTGCCAATAGAAAATAAAATCATTTCCCGTTCCATTGAACAAGCGCAAAAAAAGGTTGAGGGTAACAACTTTGATATTAGAAAGCATTTGGTGGAATATGACGATGTGATGAATAAGCAGCGTGAGACCATTTATCGCAAGCGCAATGAGATTTTAAACAGCGGTAATCCGGCTGATAGCCAGGCAGTTGAAAGAATTAGTACCAAAACTCTGATTTTTGACGCTATTTTTAAGGAAATTGAGAGTATGGTTAAATTCCATACTCAAGCGGAAAGCGAAGATGAGTGGAACCTAAAGGAAATTTATGAATCAATTAATTCTATTTTTCCCATTGAGAGCGAGGTCAGAAAAAAATTGGCAGAATTAAAGGACGAAGCGGGTGATAAAGAGGAAGATAATATCAGCCGCGCTAAGATTTTGGGCTATTTGAAAAAACTGGCGGTTTTAAAATATGAAAAATTGGAAAAGAATCTGAATCTTTTGCCTCACGATGAATCAGGTTTAGAGCCGGCTCGGCAAATTGAAAGAGGGCTGTTGTTGAGGGTCATTGATACTTTATGGATTGAACATTTGGATACTATGCAGAACTTGAGAACCGGCATTGGCTTGCGCGGCTATGGCCAGCGCGATCCTTTAATTGAATATAAAAGAGAATCAATCCGATTGTTTAAAGAGTTACTTTCAGAAATTGATCGGCAAGTGGCTTACAGCATTTTCAAAATCGGCTTAATCAATCCGGAAATGATGACTGGCAGTGAACAGCCCAAGGCCAATTTAAAATTCAGCGCGCCCAGTAAAGAATCCAGCCAGCAATCACCAATGGCTGCTGATACCGGCTTGATAGAGAGAAAAGCTGATAAGATAATGGAGGATAAATCTCATTTTGACGGCCAGAAAGTCGGCCGTAATGATCCTTGTCCCTGCAGAGCGACTAAAGCAGACGGCAAACCCATTAAATTTAAGAACTGTCACGGAAAATAAACTTTAATTTATATAAAGCCAGCAGAATCCGCCTTTGGCTGACGGCAGCGGCAAGAAATATAAAAAGTGTCATGGGCAATGAAGAAACGAAAAAAGAGCAGTTTTAAGTGTTACTCAGCACTGTGTTGGGTTAGGCGAACAAGCCGTGAGCCCTAAACACCTCGACTTCGGCAGTGTACAGCTGCTCGTCGTAGGAAGGCTCCTCGCTCTCGTCCCCGACGACGCAGTCGACGGCGAAGTTCACCTTTGGGTCGTCCGTGATCTCTGGCCAGTCCTGGAGGCCATCGATTGACTCTGTCAGCTTTCTCAGATAATCGGTTGTGAACGAGCCACCTGCAATTTCCGTCTTGGGAACGCCCCCGACGGCTATAGAAAAACTTATGCATCTGCTCGGTCGTGAGAATGTGGGTTGTCATTTCGGCACCTCCTTTTAAAAAGGTTGATTGAACGGGAAATTGGTTACAGTATAGCATGGAAGTATGGCATTTGTCAAATTTTTCGTAAATATGAATAAACTTCTAACACTTTGTTTAGTCCATCAGCATCCTAAAGTCTTATTGGGTATGAAAAAACGGGGTTTTGGTGCCGGCCGCTGGAATGGTTTTGGCGGCAAGGTTTCTCTTGGCGAAACTATAGAGGAAGCGGCCAGAAGGGAGATGAAAGAAGAGGCAGGTTTGGAGCTTCAAGATATTAACAAAGTCGGCATTATTGAATTTGAATTCCAAAGCAATCCGGAAATTTTAGAAGTCCATATTTTTAAGTCAACCAATTTTTCCGGCGAGCCGCAAGAAAGCGAGGAAATGAAACCCCAGTGGTTTTTAGTTGATGCTATACCACTTGAATCCATGTGGCCCGACGATAAGCATTGGCTGCCGCTGTTTTTGGCCGGTAAAAAATTCAAAGGCAAATTCCTTTTCGGCAAAGGCGATGTAATTTTAGCCATGGATTTAAATGAAGTTGAGGAAATTTAAATTATTATTATGGGGGGTGGTAAAAAGTGGTAAAGATAAAAAAAGCTCAATCGAAGCGATTGAGCCATGCCTAAAAATTTTATTGGACTTTGACCATGTTGGTTGTCATACCAGCTATGATCATTTTAGGACTAAGTTCGTCGGTAATGATGGGAGTATGTTCGCAACCAGCGTCATTGCAAGCTTGCTGCCGCTGATCAAGCCATATTTTCAATGCTTTTTCAACTGCTTTCCTGGTAGGTTTCTCTGTTTCAGCAGATTCACAGTAAAATCCGCCAGTCCCCTCACTGGCTCTCATATTCTCGTGATTTACATGCCACAAAAACGCGTAACATCTTACCATAATTCTTCTCCTTGGTTGGTTTTAGAGTTGTGGTCAAGTTTTCAGATGGCAAAACAAGAAGACACTTCTTAATATAAAATATCCAACCAATAGATTTGCTCGCATTTTAAGTTGCAAAGATCAGCTGCGGTGTGGTGTAAATCCAGGACTTTCTTTACTTTTCTGCCGCAGACAAAGCAAGTGGTATTTTTGCGCTTAAAGCTGACCACCGGCTTACCTTCCCGGCGTCTTTGTTCGCAAATCGGGCAAGTATCTTTTGATTTGGCCATGTTCTATCTTCCCTATTTGTTGGGCTGGTTAAAATAAAGTACAATGGAATTAATCTCTTTTTAACTTATAAATTTAATAATGTCAAATATGCCGGAACTTCCAGAAGTCGAAACCCTGCGCCGGGAATTAGACCGAGCTGTTAAAAATAAAATAATTAAATCAGTTGAAGTCAGATGGCCCAAGCTGGTCAAGCCGTTGTCAGCCAATATTTTTTCCAAAAAACTAATTGGTCAGAAAATTATTAGTACCGATAGGCGAGCCAAAATATTATTATTAAAATTATCCAAAGGCGATAAAAAAACCAGGGATGGCTTTTTGGCCATTCATCTAAAAATGACCGGGCAATTAATATTTCGCCCCAAGAAAGGCAGACTCGTAATCGGCGGCCATCCGCTCCCACCCCCTCCAAACCTCCCCCTCGGGCAGGGGGAGGGACTTAATTCTAATTTACCTCACAAACACACTCACATCATTATTAACTTCACTGACGGCTCAACTTTATATTTTAATGACATCAGGAAATTCGGCTGGCTGAAAATTTTCGATGCTAAGTCCTTAGAAAAACTTTCAGCTGAATTCGGACCAGAAGCGCTTTCAGACCAATTCAATTTGAAAAAATTCCAGGAAATTCTAAAAAAATATCCCAACCAGAAAATCAAGCAGTTATTGACCGACCAAAAACTGATTGCCGGCATCGGCAATATCTATGCCGATGAATCGTGTTTTTGCGCCGGCATCAGGCCAACCAGATTAGTTAAAGATATTAAATTATCAGAAATAAATAAACTTTTGCTCTGCTTTAAAAAAACCTTAAAACTAGCAATTTCTAAAGGCGGCACTTCGTCTGATACTTATGTGAAATTAAATGGCCAACCCGGCGGTTTTGTGCCTTATTTGAAAGTTTATGGCCGCCAAGGGGAGAAATGCAAAAAGTGTCAGGGGCTGGTAGAAAAGATTCGCCTCAACGGCCGTGGCACCCACTTTTGCCGCTCTTGCCAAAAGTAAGCTTATATAAATCTCCCCTTACCAAGGGGAGAAATCGCGAAGCGACAGAGGGGTTGCCTATCTATTTAAACGTGATTAGTAAGGAGATAAAATAAATGAGACCACTTCACGCATCAAGCGCTGGGTCGCAATGACAAGCGCTGGGGAAGAAAAATAAAAAACCGAGCTTAAAAGCGCGGCTTTTGTTGTTTTTTAATCATTTTTTCTTAAACCAGATGCGAGAGAATATAAAAGTAAAAATAGAAACAATAATTAAGAAAGTGATCATTTTCTCGTACTCCCGATCAATCTAAAATTAATTCGTCATAAAGAACTGGTTGATGCGATTTAATAAAAAGTGCAATCGGTAATTGGCCTTGAACTTGGATAACGCCAACAAATTTCGGTATTGGGTGCTTTAAACTGAAAGGGATTTGAGGGAAGGCCTTGGCCATGCTGGCTATTAATGATTTTTCAGCTCGTTGGACAGTAGCTGCTTCTTGAACATTCATCTTGACGTGCCTCCTTAAGGTTCCAGTTTTAAGCCAAGGGGAGTATAGCATATAAAATCAGAGAAAGGCAAACCCCCAAAATCAAACCAACCATTACTTCCCAAACCGTATGCCCGACTTTCTCATTTAAAAATTCCAATTTTTCCTTAGTTTGATTTTTGGCGTTTTGATAAATAACTCTGGCTAACATATTGGTAAAGACAGCATGGCGGCCGATTTCCCGCCGAAAACCCACGGCATCGCGCGCCACTATCACCATTAAAACAAAACTGATGGCAAAGACGGCTGAATTAAAGCCCTGGCTTAAGCCGCTGACGGTAGCCAAGGAAGCCACCAAAGCCGCGTGAGCCGAAGGCATGCCGCCATAATCATTAATCAAATGTTGCCAATTTAAATTATTTGGTATACCATCAATAATAAGCTTGATGATTTGGATAATGACCGCCACTAATAAGGGAATTAAAATTAATTCGTACATTTTAATTAATTATTTATTAACAAATTAGAAATTTCTAATTCCTAATCAATGAATTATTTATTATCAATCATGGCCGGTGTTATTCAGGGACTGACAGAATTCTTACCAATATCTTCTTCCGGCCATTTATTATTATTCCATGATATTTTCGGCTTTGATTTTTCTGATGAGCTGCTTTTTGACGTTATGCTTCATTTGGGCACTTTAATCTCTTTGGTATTTTTTTTCCATCACGACCTGGCTAAAATCATCAGGGGCTTTTTATCAAGTTTAGTCAATTGGAATTTAGCCAATAATTACAATCAGCGTCTGGCCTGGCTATCGGTTGTCGGCACTATCCCGGCTGCTTTAGCCGGCTATTTTTTGGAAGATTTTATTGCCACTACTTTACGCTCGCCTTTAATAGTCGGAATAATGTTTATTGTTGTCGGCTTACTCTTTTTTGTTTTTGAACGATTGGCTAAAAGACAAAAAGATATCCAGCTGATGTCACTGTTTGATTCTTTAGTTATCGGTTTGGCGCAGATTCTGTCTTTGGTACCTGGCGTTTCGCGCTCTGGCATTACTATTATAGCAGGTTTGGGAAGGCGCTTGAAGCGGGAAGAAGCGGCCAAGTTTTCTTTTTTGATCTCGGCGCCGATAATATTCGGCGCGGCGCTAAAAAAAATTTTTGACATCACCACTCTTAATGGAACGGACTTTTTTATGCTGTTTTTAGGCAGTTTATCGGCCGCTATTACCGGTTATTTGACTATTAAATATTTATTAAAATACTTAGCCCATCACTCTCTGAATATTTTTGCCTGGTATCGATTGATAATCGGCTCTTTAATATTAATCTGGTTTTTCTTTTTCTTAGCCGGCGCGTAGGCAATCAAGCATAACCCAATAGCAATTACTAAAAAATCATTATTAAATTCATTCAACTCTCTTAGATTTTGGAAAAATAATATTTTTTTCTCCCAAATATCGTTTTTTAGGTAATCATTATTAAATCCGCTTATCGGCCCGTAAATATCGCCCAGCGATTCATTTTCACCCAAAACCCGCGAACCGAATAATTGGACTACTACTACAGTTGTTTGATTGTTATACTTACCTTCTAGAACAGCCAGGCCGATTTCCTGGTATTGCGGTTTGATTATATTTTCTTTATGGCTCGGACTGTTCAACCAGGCCTGAAAGAGGTCTTGATTATTGTTGAAATCAATAGCTAAGTTTTCACCGACATAGAAATATTTATAGCCGACTTCTTTTATCCAATCAGAGAATTTTTTATTAGCCGGCGAAGTGTGAGCAAAATATTGCTTAGTTAGCAAATCTTGCGCTTTATTGACTGCCGCCTGGGTTAGCCGGGCATTGGGTTTTAACTCATTTAGGCCCAAGCTTTTTCTGTAATCATTGGTTAAGTTGATAAGTTCTCTGGCATTAACATCCAGGTTGTCAGCCAAGCTAATATTGGGATAAAGAAAAATGGTTATAACCAAGATCAATTTCAGGGTTATAGACATTAAAGCCGAAGCGATTAAAATTTTTTTGATTACTTTAATCATTGGTGACAGTTAACTTTAGACATTATACCATAAGAATCATTTTTAATATAAAAAACCGCTTAATTTTTTAGGATCAAGCGGTTGTTTTTTATAATTTTTCCATTTGTTTCTCAAACCAGCCACGGATTTTGTCCTCATTAGCTAATTTAATGGCTGAACCGTCATCAACGTAAGCCGGCAAACCGAGCTTTCTGGCGATGACAAATAAAATTACAGAAGCGTGGCATTCTCGCCAGCCCGATAAAAGGAAAAGAGCATCGCATTGGGCTAGTGCCCAGATTTTACTCATGGAGATGATCAGCCAAGAAATTAAATCAGTTTCCTTATTGCACTTATTAATTAAGCGCTCTACTTCATTTTCTAATTCCGGCCTAGGCACAGCCAGTTCGGTAATAATTTCATAACCAGCTCTTTCAAAATATTCTTTCAACTCGCCGAATCTTTTAAGGTGTCTATCAGACATGCCCTCTATCGGTCCGGAAATAAAAATTTTCATTGATTATCTCCTTTTGTTTAAAGGTTCTAATATTGTTTGAATACTACTACATTTTTATTAGAATTGTCAAGTATTTCGTATTTTGCGGTTATCTAATAATTATATTTGACATGATGGTTTTATTCCTTTAAGATAATCACATAAGTATTTTGTACTTTAAAAGAAACAAAGATAAACACACGAGGGAGGTGTTAGCATGTCAACCAGGAACCATTTTCCTAAGCGCTACATTATCACTGCTGCCCAAGCTTTCGGCGGTGGCGGCAAAGGCACGCCTAATCTGGTTTTTTTAGCAGGCTTGAAAAAATATTGCGAAGTAAGGGATGCTGAATTGGTAATTTTGCCAATGGCAGGCAGTTCAGTCAGGGAATTGGACCTTCATCCTAATTTAGCTGACCGTCCGGAAATTTGCTTTGGCAGTCGACCGCTGAATGAAAAAATCGCTATCAGCGATATGGTAGTTCCGCCTCAGAATGTTGATCCGTCTTCTGGTCGTTTGCGCTTTCCCCAAAGGGACAAGACTCTGATTTTGGCTCACCCCAAACAGCGCCTTAAGGCGGTGCCCAATAGTAATTACAAAATTCCTAAATTTTTGGTTTCAACTGGCGCTTTAACTACGCCCAATTACAATGAAATGAATCATCGCGGCGACGCAGCCAAGCGCGACCATGTCTATGGCGCCTTGGTGGTGGAAATTGTTGGCACTGATCGTTACCATTTTCGTCATATCCGAGCCGGCACCAATGGCGCTTTTGTTGATTTGGGCATTAAGTTTGATGGCGAAAAGAAGCCGGTACCGGTAGTGGTTGAGGCCTTGGTCTTGGGTGACATCCATGTTGGCGATACTGACCCGGTTGTCCGCACTGCTAATTATCAGATGATCCAAATCTACCATCCGAAACGGCTGGTTCTTCATGACCTTTTCAACGGACATAGCATCAATCATCATAATTTCGGCAAGTTGATTACTCGAGTCCAGGATATTGAAAATGGGCGAGCCAATTTAGCTGTCGAGCTTCGCCAGTGTTATAATGAGCTTTGCGAGTTTGCCAAGGCTATGGGCAAAGGCCGAGAAGTTATAGTGGTCGCTTGCAACCATCACCAATTTTTGAATCGCTTCTTGGAAGAAGTCCGGCTGATGAGCGACCCGCTCAATGCCAAGACCGCTTCCAGATTGATGGCACCGATGGTTGATGGTTTGGATCCGGTAGAAGTCGGTTTGTCGATGATCGGCAAAATTCCCAAGAATGTGAAATTCTTGGATTATGATGATGACTACAAAGTCCGCGGTGTTCAATTGGGCAGCCATGGCGACAAAGGCATGTCTGGTGGCAGGAGCAGCATACGCAGCCGCGAATACGCCCATGGCAAAAGCATTACCGGCCACAGCCACACGCCGGAAATTTTGAGAAACACTTATATAGTCGGTACCAGCACTTTCTTACGCCTGCCTTACACTAAGGGCTCGGCTTCATCCTGGATGAATACTAATGCCATCTTGTATGATAACGGCAGTGTCCAACTGCTCAATATAATTGACGGCAGATGGACCACTTAAGGAACACCTAGACGCTACAAAATTGTGGCGTCTTTTTTTATTTCTATGCTATACTAAAGCCATAATTTAACTCAGCTCAAATATGAAAAAATTACTTTTTTTAGTTATTATTATAATCGTTGCTTCTTTTTTTTACTTTTTTTGGCTGGTTTCAACTCCAGTCAGCGCCCAAAAGACTCCAGTTTATTTTATGGTTGAGCCCGGCCAGACCTTGGCAGAAGTAGCACAGAATCTTGAAGTAGCCGGTTTAATTAAAAGCAGTTTAGCTTTTAAAATTTATGCTAAAATTCGCGGCTGGCAAAGCCGATTGATTGCCGGCAATCATCTTTTGGCTAAAAATATGGCTAGCCGAGAAATTCTGCGCTTATTAATTAGCAGGGATAATTTGAAGAATGAACGAAGTATTACTGTTATTGAGGGCTGGCGACTGGAAGAAATCGCCGATTATCTGGCGGCCAATAACATCGTTGCCAAAAAAGATTTTTTAGCCGCCGCTCTAACCACTGATTGGCAAAACCAATATGGATTTTTAAAAGGTGTTGAAACCAAAACTCTGGAAGGCTTTTTATTCCCCGACACTTATCGGCTATTTTTAAATGCTACCGCCAAAGATATCGTCAAGAAAATGCTGGATAATTTTGACCACAAACTGACAGACCAAATGAGAAGCGATCTTACTCAAGCCGGTCGAAATATCTTGGCAGTTGTTAATCTGGCTTCAATTATAGAAAAAGAAGTTCCTAAAAATGAGGATAAAAAAATGGTGGCCGATATATTTTTAAAACGGCTAAAGGCCAATATTGCTCTGCAATCGGATGCCACCATAAATTATCTGACTCAGAAAGGCCAAGTCCAGCCGACTTTAGCTGATTTAGCTATTGATTCACCATACAATACTTATAAATATCGGGGCTTGCCGCCTGGCCCCATTGCCAATCCGGGGCTAGGCAGTATTGAAGCGGTGATTTATCCGACTAAGAATTCTTATTATTATTTTTTGACCACTGATAATGGCACGGTTATTTATAGCCAGACCTATGAAGAACATTTGGCAAATAAAGCCAAATATTTGAATTAATATTTATGAATAATGGATATTATACCGCCGGTGAAAAAGAATTCCTTCTTAAAATAGCTAGAAAATCTTTGGAAAAATTTTTGTTGGAGGGGGAAAAGTTTGAACCCCAGACTATTAATCGCAAGCTCTGGGAAAAGCGCGGCGTTTTTGTCGCTGTCAATCAAAGCCGTAAACCCCAAAAATACATTGGCAATATCAAACCAGTCAAACCCCTGATCTTGGCCGTCAGGGATAATACCTTGTCAGCCGCCAGTGATATTCGATCCGATTTTTTAAAAACCACTGGGATAAGCCGCCTGGAGATTGAGATATTAATACTTTCAGAACTTAAAAAAGTCGCTTTGGGCGATATTCAGCCGGGCACTGGCGTTTTAGTTAAGAGAGGCGATAAGAAAGCCACTTATCTGCCGCAGGTTTGGAAAACTCTGGCCGATAAAAATAAATTTATTTTTAATTTATGCGAAAAGGCGGGCTTTGATCCGTCTTTTGGCGATGATCCGGCTACTGAATTTTGGATTTATAGAGTTATCTCTTTCAAATAGGATAAAAATAAAAATATTGACAAGTATAATTAATTTGCTATAATAATACTGATAACATAACTTATCTGCAGACAGTGGGCGCAAAAATAAGACCTGCCGAGGAATGTGGCTTAATTTAGCCAACTTTATTTGATCTGCTGATGAGAGCAGATTTTTTTATAATGTTGCTGGCCGAATACCCCTGGCTTTTAAGCCAGGGGATGAAGGCCAGTGTGAGAAAAAATATTGTCGGCGGTAGAGACGGGGCATGCCCCGTCTCTACCAGTCATTCTGAATTTGCCCAGACCTGCCTGCCGGCAGGCAGGTACTGCGGTCTTTAGACCGCAGTCAAATTCATTACTACTAATTTACCAATCAATCACTAATTCATAAATATTAATTGATAAATACCATGGCTAAAACCAAAGCCCAAAAACTGGAAATCTTAAAAGGCTTAAAAGAAAAATTTAGTGAAATGAAATCCGTTATTTTTGTCAATTTTTCCGGCCTGCCGGTCAAGGAAATAAACAATTTAAGGAATAGTTGCAAAGAAAAAAATGTCAACTATATAGTGGCTAAGAAAACATTGTTAAAAAAAGTGCTGGCTGAAAAAGGCCTGGTAGGCATTGGGGACAACGATTTTAAGGGTGAGGTGGCGGCGGTTATCGGCTTTGAGGATGAAGTGGCGCCGGCAAAATTAGTTAGCGACTTTGCTAAAGATCATGAAAAACTGGAAATTATTGCCGGCTGGCTTGATGGCTTGTTAGTGGATAAAAGCCGGATCCAGGCTCTGGCCAAATTGCCTTCTAAATCGGAACTTTTGGCTAAAGCTGTCGGCTCTATTGCTGCGCCTTTATCTGGCTTGGTTAACGTGCTTCAAGGCAATATCCGGGGTTTAGTTTACACGTTTAAAGCGATGAGCGAAAAAAAGTAAGATTACTCTCTCTAATCCATCATCAACTGCTAATTAAAATAAAATAATTAAATAATAAAATTATGTCTGAAGAAAAAAAAGAAGTTGCAGTGCCAAAGAAATTCCAATCATTGGTTGAGCAAATTGAAAAGCTTAGCGTTATTGATTTGGCCGAATTAGTCAAGGTTTTAGAAGAAAAATTCGGTGTTTCGGCTGCTGCGCCGGTGGCTGCTCTATCAGCTGTTCCGACAGCCGCTGAAGCTATTGAAGAAAAAGACAGCTTTGATGTTGAGCTAACAGCTGCTGGTGCCAATAAAATCGGTGTTATCAAAGCTGTCAGGTCGGTTACTGAATTGGGCTTAAAAGAAGCTAAGGATTTAGTTGATGGCGCTCCTAAGGTAGTCAGGGAAAATGTCAAGAAAGAAGAGGCCCAGAACATCAAGAAAACCTTGGAAGAAGCCGGTGCCACCATTACTTTAAAATAATATTATATTTTAGTAATCAAAATTATTCAAATTCAATTTTTAGTGATTTATTATAGAAACCTCCAGAATTATCTGGAGGTTTCTATTTTATTGGCTTATTTTATTTTTCTTTTAATTGATCGATCATAGCTGCTATCTCGTTATCGGCCAAGGAGTGGATTCTCATAATTTCATCTTTACCTAATCCTTCACTGAGGGCCTTGGCTATCATGAAATCCCTGGCTTGTTGGATTTTTAATTTAAAATTAATGTCATCAGGTCTTTTGCTCTCTGGCCCGCGTTTTTCTGGATCGTCGTTAAATAGGTTTTTTTCAAATCCTCCTTGATTTTCCAATTCCATAAATTATTATTAATTTATAATATCAATTGAATATATTTTTTTATCAGCCAATAAATAGATCTTTTTTTCTTGACTTTCTATGACCATGGATTTCATATCGGAAAATTCTTTAGTGGTATATTGTATTTTAAGATTGCCGTTATTTTTATCAAGGACCACTAACCGATTATTGTTTTGGTCAAGAATATATAAATAATTGGAAGTGCTCTCGCTAAATATCTGACGGGGAGACGAAATCTCTAAATCTGTTCGGGTAAAATCAATCGGCTCGGCTCGGCCATTGAGCAGATACTTGATCTCACCCTGGTTATAAATAACATATATGCCGCTGTCAATGGCCAGGGCGGTGGCCTCTTTGACATTAGTTCCATCTTTTATCCAAGCACTGCCTGAATTGTAGCCGGTTTCTACCGGAAAATGTTTGAATATCTGGTTCTTGTCTGGTTTCAGGGTGTAAATTTTTCCGCTATAAATACTAAAATCGGCGATTGTTTCATTGCTGGTTAATACACTTTGGCTCGAATTATTTTCAAAGCTGTATTGGTAGAGCCCGCCCTGGTCGTTTAAGATGATTATATTATTTTCATCAAGCGCGGCTATTTTTCTGACATCACTGAAGTTCTCGGGCAGTTGCCTAGCAATAGTTTGTTTTTTTACCAGATCAATTTTATAGATATTCTGATTTTGGTTATCAAAAGCAAAAATATAATTTCCTAATTTTGCTATTGATTGGCTGGCGGCTTCTTGATTTTGATTGGCTAAATCGGCTATGATATTTGGTTGGTCAATATATGATATTTTTTGCAGTGACTTTTCCAGTTCATCTATTCTTTTTTGCAATTTATCTTTAATATCACTGTATTTTTTGCTATTAGGTATCTGGGCCATCAGTTTCTGGGCCGTTGTCAGCGATTGTTTTGAGCCCTCTTCGTCGTTGAAGATATTTTGTGCCTCGCCATTATTTAAAGCCGCTTCAGTTTGGGAGATTAGTTCAGAAACACCGGTTTTTTCTGAGGAAGTTTGAATTTGCCCCTGCCAAACCAAGCTTTGAGAAAAGAAAAACACCAAGATTATGATGGCTGTCAATAGTATTTGTTGCAACCGACTTAAAGCCATGAATTTGGCTAACTGGCTGTTTAACCAATCACTCATTTTTTGCAACAACGTTTGGTTAGGTCCAAATTTTAAGTGGTCAGGTCTTTTTCCTACTATCCAGATTTCATCTGTTTCTTCGTCCTGGATAGTTGTTATGGCTGGCTCATTGGGATTTTTTGTTATTGACTCATCACGCTTGATTCTCGGTTCTCTGATAAATCGGTTATCTTTTTTCTTTTTTGAAATAATTTCCCGGACAGTTTCAGTCAGCGGCGGAATTTTTTTCCAGCAGTAATGGCCAGCGGTTTTAATAATTACCAATAAGCCGGTTAAAACTTTGGGAAAATATTTTAAAAATAATTCAATCGCTTTTTTAAACCCGCTGACCAAGAGGATGATGATTTTTTTCCAATTTGGCGCCATTGAGGGAACTAAATATTTCTCGGTATCTTCTTGGGTTGATATGAGCTTATTGATTGAGGTTTGCGGCGGTATGACAGCTGCCAAAGAGGTCTGGTATGAATTTGAGATTATTGGCAATTCTTTTTTGTCTTCTATTTCTTTAATGGTGGATTCTATGGCAATGGCGTAGAAATTATTATTCTTGTTCTCTGGTTTTAGCACCCTTTCAATTTCTTTTAAGGCGGAAAAGGGATCGGTTTCGGCCATTATTTCCATCAATTCATTTTGCGATACGTATTCCAAAACGCTGTCGTTGCAGAAAAATAAATTGTCTTTTTCACTGATGGTTCCGTTGATTATATTAGAAAACATTTTCTCCTGGTTTATTTTGGTAATTTTTTCTCCGGTTTGGGAAAAAATGTCCACGATAACATAATCATGCCGCTTTCTTCGATGAAAAAGCAGGGCATTGCTTTTTCCTATCTGGCTCAAGTAAATCCTATTCTTGCTGATTAAGCCGATAAAAGAATTGATATTTTTCAATTCTATTTCAATAATAAAATCATTGATGATTTTATTGATTCGACGGTTGGCTCTTTGCAAGCATTCCTCAAATCTTTTTTCCAGACCGCCCTCATTATCAAAAGGTGGGAGGTAATACTCCGTTTCCAAATCATTGATAATTTCAAAAAATTTATCAACAAATTCATCCGGCTGGGCAAAAAGCTCAATCAGGCCGATGATCGTACCCAGCTTGTTTTTCAATTCAGGTTTCGGTTGGGCTACAAAGACATCGCCGACAGCGGAATCTTGGCCGGAGTCCATGTTTAATTTGCTAATAACAGTGAAAAATTGATTCATCATTATGAGGTTTATTTTAGTGAATATTCCACATTCAACATTCTGGCACTTGCCAGTTAATTATTAAATATTATACAATAAATCACAGTTGAAAAGCAAAGTTAGAAAGCAGAAAATGCCAAAACAACCGATTTTAGGCATTAGATTTATCCCTACCGGTAAGGATTAGAATTTCAAATGATATGCTTGAACACCTTTTTGGTTCAAAAACCAGAGTTATGCTGCTGCGGCTGTTTTTAAACAATCCGGAGAAGTTTTATTTTGTCCGGGAATTAACCAGGAACCTGGACAGCCATTTGAATTCTATCAGGCGTGAATTAAGCAATCTTCAGCAGATCGGCATTATTGATTTTTACACCAAAAGCGATTTGGAAAAGGAGTTGGAAAGGAAAATAAAAGACAATAAAAAATATTATAAGTTGAACAGTAATTTTATCTTTGCCGGCGAGTTGAAATCGTTGCTGAATAAGGCCCAGCTTTTTTTAGACAAGTCCTTGATTAAAAGAGTTGAAAATTTAGGCGAGGTAAAATTCTTTCTCTTATCTGGAATTTTTGTCGGTCGGGATGATGCCCCGGTGGATCTCTTGGCGGTGGGGACCATCAACCGCGCTAAATTAAGGAATTTAATCAAGGGTTTTGAAAGGGATTTAGGTAAGTCAATCAATTATACGGTTATGACCAAAACCGAGTTCCAATATCGTTATAATATCACTGACCGATTTTTATATGACTTACTGGGAGGCAAGAACTTGACGATTATTGATTCACTATTAGTTAAACTTAAAAAATGATTTTGATAATCAACACAGTTGCTATCGGTCATTTGGAAATTATCATCGCCAAGAATAACGCTGATTTTAACGTTAAGAAATTATCAGGGGAATTAAAGCCAGCCGAACAGCTTTTGCCAGTCATTGAAGAAACGTTATCGACTATGGGTAAACAAATTTCCGATATTAATGGCCTGGGCGTGATTAATGGCCCAGCTGGCTTGACTACCGCTAAACCAGGATTTACGGCGCTAAGAATCGGGGTGGTAATTGCCAATGCCTTGGCTTACGCGCTGAAAGTACCAGTTGTCGACTTGGCTTTAGATGAATTTTCTAATCATCAAGATTTAATTGATAAAGTTTTAATTAAACTAAAAAGTGTTAAGGCCGAGAGTATTGTCATACCCCAATATGGCCGGGAACCGAATATCAATAAAGTCAGAAAGTAAGAAAATAAAGCCGAAGATTCCCCTTCGGGGAAAAACAAGAAAGCAATAAATTCCACAATACATCATCTATAATTCAAGTAAGTAGTAATATGTAGAGACGTTGCGCATTTTGTAGAGACGGGGCATGCCCCGTCTCTACTTATTTTTCTTGATTTTTTATACTGTGGATAAGATGTAACTAAATATAATAAGAATAAATTAAAATTATCCACTAATTATTAACTTGGTTGACAAACTAACTTTTAAAATGCCCAAAAAATGGGCATTTTTTAATTTATGAAAGTGTTTAGAAGTGTTTGACGATGTAGTTTTAGTGGTGTATAATTACTATAAATGGTGAAAAGTGGTGAAATTAAAATAACTTTTAAGAGTTTTACAAGTATATGTTTATCGGCCAATATTCCCACAGCTTGGATAACAAAGGCAGAGTGGCGGTTCCGGCTAAGTTTAGACCGGAATTAAAAAAAGCAGTTGTGACCAAGGGCTTGGATAACTGCCTTTTCTTGTATCCGCGCCAAGAGTGGGAGAAAACGGCCGAGAAAGTGGCCGGCCTGCCGATTGGCCGATCGGATAATCGCGTTTTTTCCAGAGCGATTTTAGCCGGAGCGACTGAAGTGGAATTTGATAAACAGGGCCGGATTATTTTACCGGAATATTTAAGAAATTTTGCCGGCCTAACCAAAGATGTTATTATCATTGGCTTATATAACCGCTTGGAAATCTGGGATGAGGGCAAATGGAACGTTTATAAAAAAGACAGTGATAAAAATTATAACAGTATTGCCGAGGCCTTAAGCAGTTTGGGAGGGGAAGCGAACAGCCACTAAGCCGGCTTACAAACTTTAAGACCAATTTATGACTACCATCCATGAACCGGTATTATTGTCTGAAGTGTTAGACGGCTTGAATCCCCAACCCAATGAAAATTATATTGATTGCACTTTCGGTGGCGGCGGGCAAGCACTAGCTATTTTAGAAAGAATAAAACCCGCTGGCAAGTTGTTAGGTCTGGATTGGGATCCGCAAGCGGTCCAAACCAGCCAGCAGGGCAATTTGATTTTAGTCAATGATAATTACAAAAATTTAAAAAAAATAGTTAATGACACCGGTCTGGGCAAAGTTAATGGCATCTTGCTGGATCTCGGCTTATCTTCTGATCAGCTTGGTTCAACCGGCCGGGGTTTCAGTTTTCAAAGCCAGGGCTTTCTTGATTTAAGGTATAATCCCGATTCCCACCGGCCGACGGCTGCTGAAATTTTAAGGACTTACAGCGAACAAGAATTAACTGATTTATTCAAAGAATACGGCGAAGAACCTTTGGCTCGGCCGATTGCCAGAAGAATTGTTGAGAGCCGCCAAAGGGGTCAGGCAATTGAAACGGCTGATATGCTTGTCCAGCTGGTTTCAAATGAATACCGCCGACGTTTTAAGAACCGGTCCAGGCGTCAGCCGGCGACTCGGGTCTTTCAAGCCCTAAGAATCGCCGTCAATGACGAATATGGAAACTTGCAAGCGGCTCTGCCGGCGGCGATAGATGTTTTAGAACCCAAAGGGAGATTGGCGGTCATTTCTTTCCAGAGCGGCGAGGATCGGTTAGTCAAGCATTTTTTCAAGCAGGCAGCCGCCAAGGATAATCCCACCATCAGAATCTTGACCAAAAAGCCGATTACTGCTTCGGCCAAAGAATTGGCGGCTAATTGGCGCAGCCGCAGCGCCAAATTAAGAATCATTGAAAAATTATAATAATTAGGTAGTAGGTTGTAGCTTCTTAGCTTGTTAGGGGTAGTTTATAAAGAAAACATTATAAATAAATCCTAATAAGCTAAAAAGCTAATCAGCTAATAAGCTAAATACTATGTGCCGAGATTGGAAACAAGTGAAATGCAATCATCATTTTCCTGAATTAAATAAGAAAAAGAAAATTATCAAGTCAATCTTGAAGTTTTTTACACCCAATAAAATAAACGCCATAGCCATAATTTTGGTTTTGATTATCGGTTTAACTTATCTGGTGCAAACTAATGTTACTGCGGTCAATGGCTATAAAATAAAGTCCTTGAAAGATAAGTTGAGCCAATTACAAGTTGAGAATAAAAAATTAAATTTAACTTACATTGAATTGCAATCAATGGCCAATGTTATCGGCCAAGTTCCCGATCTTAATTTGGTGGCGGCTGAGAATATAGAGATAATAACGCCCATAGGTTCAACAGTGGCTTTGCGATAAATTAAATTTTTAGATGAGTTGGCGAGAGAACAAACTGATTCGCATTAAGACCAGGGAGGGAAAACAAGGCAGAATTAAATTTCTCGCTGTTTTTTTTATTATTTGTTTAGTTGTCATAATAATCAGGCTATTTGATCTTCAAGTGTTAAAAGGCGGTTTTTATGCCGCTTTAGCTATTGGCCAGCATGAGCTTTATCAGAAATTGTTTCCTGAAAGGGGCTCAATTTATATTGTGGAAAATAATAACGGCCAGCAGATATTATTTCCTTTGGTTACCAATAAGGATCTGCATATGCTTTATGCCGTGCCGGCTGATGTTGAAAAACCGCGCGAGACAGCAGAAAAATTATTTGAATTATTTGGCTGGCCGGAAGACATAGATATGAAGAAAGTTGAAGAAGAATTGTTTGCTGATATCTCGGTCAATCTGGACCCCATTATGGCGGCAGAAATAAAGCAAACTCGCTTGGAAAAATGGCAGGCAGAACAGCAAGAGCAAGAAATAACTCGCTTGGAAAGCATTTTAGCCAAAGCCAATGATCCTTATGAGCCGATCAGGCACAAGCTGACTGATGAGCAGATGGAGACAATAAAATCCTGGAATATGAAGGGACTGGCCTTCAAAGATGAAATTTGGCGCTTTTATCCAGAAAGGGGTATGGGTGGGCATATATTCGGCTTTTGGGGCTTTGACGGTGACAGTCGGGTCGGTAAGTACGGTTTGGAAGGTTATTTTGACCAGGAATTAACTGGAGAGTTCGGAGAAATATATTCAGAAAGAGACGCCTGGGGCAATATCATCGCCATCGGCAATAATTCCTTAAAGGAGAAGGTTGATGGCTCTGATTTGGTTTTAACCATTGACCGGGCTATTCAATACCAGTCCTGTCAGGCCTTGCAGGAATATGTTGATTATTTCAAGGCCGAAAGCGGTTCGGTTATAGTGACTAACCCGAAAACTGGAGAGATTTTAGCGCTTTGCGGCGCTCCCGATTACAACCCCGACGAATACAATAAAGTCAAGGATGTCAGTGTTTATAATAACCCGGCTATTTTTGACGCTTATGAGCCGGGCTCAATTTTTAAGTCAATTACCATGGCGATGGCGCTGGATACTGGAAAAATCCAGCCTGACACCGCTTATGTTGATACCGGCAGCGTCTACATCAAGCCCTATATTATCAAGAATTACAATGAAAAAGTTTATGGCCGGCAAACTATGACCGAGGTCTTGGAAAAATCCATCAATACCGGTTCAATTTTTGCCATGAGGCAGATAACACCGAAAATTTTCGCCCAATATGCCAAAGATTTCGGCTTCGGCCGATTAACCGGCCTGGAATTGGCTCAAGAAGTGGCCGGCGATATTTCTAATTTAGATAAAAATAATGAAATTTATGCGGCCACCGCTTCCTTCGGCCAAGGCCTTAATGTTACTCCGATTCAGATGATTATGGCAGTTGGCGCTTTAGCCAACGGCGGCCAGTTGATGAAGCCCTATATTGTTTCACAGATTATAAATAGTGACGGAGTAATTGAAACTTTTAAGCCGCAGGAATTAAAGCAGGTTATTTCTGCCAAAGCGGCAGCCATGATTTCTGGCATGTTAGTCAGTGTAGTGGAAAATAGTTATACCAAAAGCGCTAAAATAGACGGTTATCGCCTGGCCGGTAAAACCGGCACGGCCCAAATAGCCGATAAAAACCAAAAGGGCTATTTAGGCGATTCGGTTGTCAGTACTTCTTTTGTCGGCTATGGGCCTTTTGCCGATCCCCGCTTTGCCATTATTGTCAATATTAACAAGCCCCAATGGGGAAAAACCGGCGAAGCCGTAGCTGCTCCGGTTTTCAAGAAGATTGCCAAATTCATCCTGCAGTATTATAATGTGCCTTACGATAGCAAATAAGAAATAGGAAATAAGAAATTGGAAATTGGGGTAAAAATTAAAAAAATCCCTAATTTCTTATTTCTTATTTCTTATTTCTAATTCCTAAATATATGGATTTTGCCAAACAATCAGTTCAAGCCGTCTTGGCCAATTTGGCTAAGTTGATTTTAAAAAAATACCAACCCGATATTATTGGCGTTACCGGCAGTTTTGGTAAAACTTCGGCTAAGGAAGCCATTTATACCGTTTTATCGCGAAAGTTTAATGTCCGTCGCAATATCAAAAATTATAATAATGAAATCGGCTTGCCGCTGACTATTATTGGGGCCGGTTCCGGTGGTCGGTCAATCTGGGTTTGGTTGGGTGTTTTTATTAAAGCGCTGGTTCTTCTTATTTGGACCGATAAAAGCTATCCGGAAATTCTGGTTTTGGAAATGGCGGTTGACCGGTCTGGCGATATGTTGTATTTGACTAATTTGGCTCCTTGTAAAATCGGCGTAGTTACCGGCATCGGACCGGTTCATTTGGAATTTTTTAAAACTCTTGACCGTATTGCTAAAGAAAAAGCTGTTATGGTTTCGCATATTGATAAAAATGGCTGGGCGATTTTAAATTACGATAATGAGTATGTGGCGGAAATGGATAAATTGACCAGAGCCAGAATAATAACTTACGGCATCATCAATAACAATGCCGATATCAAAGCCAGCGAGATAATCGTTTCTGAAGGCGAGAACGGCAAAATTTCCGGTTTGAGTTTCAAGCTGTCTTACCAAGGCAGCACTGTGCCGGTGCTCTTGCCCAATATTTTAGGCGAGCATTTGATTTATGCGGCTCTCTCAGCAGTGGCAGTCGGCCAGGTTTATAATTTGAATTTGGTGGATATTGCCCAAGCCCTGCGATTATTCAAAGCGCCTAAAGGCCGGATGAATTTAATTGAAGGCCTAAAAAACACTTACATTATCGATGATACTTATAATGCCGGACCGGATTCCACCTTAGCCGCTTTAAATGTCTTAGGAAAAATTTCTATCACTGGCAAAAAATTCGCTGTTTTGGGCGATATGCTGGAATTGGGCGATTACACTGAAGAAGGACACCGCCAAGTCGGCGCGGCGGTTTTTAACAATCATCTTGATTATTTAATTGCGGTCGGTGAAAAAGCTAAATTTATTGCCAGTGAAACCGAGCGCCAGGGTTTGAAGCGGGATAATATTTTTATCTTTTCTGATACTGAAAAAGCCGGTTTATTTTTGCAGGCCAAAATAAAGAACGGCGATTTTATTTTAGTCAAAGGGTCGCAAGGCATGAGAATGGAAAAGATAGTCAAAGAAGTTATGGCCGAACCGCAACGGGCCAGCGAATTATTGGTCCGGCAGGATGAAGAATGGCTTTAACAATCATTGACAAATTATTTTTATTTTGATAGTCTGGTTGGGCTATTACTTTAAAGGAGGTGCCAGGTGAAAAGAAAAAGCCAGAAAAAGCGCCGGGGAATCAAGAGAATTTGGATGAAAATCTTGACTCGATTATCTGGTTTTAGCAAGAGTCCCGGCCGTTATCGGCCATAATAAATTATCAGTAATCGGCTTCCGAAACTTCGGAGGCCTTTTTTAAACTTGAAAAATGGCTTAATAACCAGTAGTATAATAATACCGAGGGTATTACATTATGCTTGAAATTTATAACACTCTCACTAAGAAAAAAGAGGAGTTCAAGCCGATTAAAAATAAATCGGTGAGCTTTTATCAATGCGGACCGACGGTCTACTGGGTTCAACATCTTGGCAATATGCGAGCCATGGTTTTGGCTGATTTGATTTATCGGTCTTTGGCCTATCTGGGCTATGAAGTTAAATTGGCCAGAAATTATACCGATGTTGGCCATTTGACCAGCGATGCCGATAGCGGTAAAGACAAGATGGAAATAACAGCTAAGAAAGAAAAATTAACTCCTGAAGCTATTGCCAAAAAATACATTAAGATTTTTAAAAGTGATGTTAAAGATTTGAATTGCCTCAAACCCAAATACCAGCCGCGCGCCACTGTTTATATCAAGCCGATGGCCAAGATGATGCAAACTCTTTTAGATAAGGGCTTTGCTTATGCCACTGACTTGGCTATTTATTTTGATATTTCTAAAGCCAAGGACTACACCAAATTATCAGGCCAGGATTTGTCCAAAAATATTTCCGAAGCCGGCCAAGGCGAAGTCAGCGACAACGGCAAAAAAAATCCGACTGACTTTGCTGTTTGGTTTTTTAAAGCCGGCGTGCACCAGAACGCTTTGCAAACTTGGAATATTAAATTCAAATTGCCGACTGGTGAAGTTATAAACCAAGCCGGTTTTCCTGGTTGGCATTTGGAATGTTCAGCTATGAACCAGGCTCTTTTTGGGCCGACGATTGATATCCATATGGGCGGCATTGAACATGTGCCGGTGCACCACACCAATGAAATCGCCCAGAGCGAAGCGGCCAGTGGAGTAAAATTTGTAAATTACTGGTTGCACAATGAGCACCTGACGGTTGACGGCGCCAAGATGTCCAAGTCTGGCGGCACCGCTTATTCTTTGACTGACTTAAAAGCCAAGGGTTTTGAGCCGCTGGTTTTGAGATATTTCTTTTTGCAGGCGCATTATAGAAGCCAGCAGAATTTCACCTTCAAGGCATTGGAAGGGTCTAGAGTTGCTTTGAATAATTTGCGTAATCAAATATTGTCATTGCGAGCGAAGATCCCCACGCTTCGCTCGGGACAGGCTCCGCAATCTCATGGAAAAATCAATGAAGAATTTAAAAATAAATTCATTTCAGCCATTGCTGATGATTTTAATATTTCCCAGTCCTTAGCGCTGGTTTGGGGAGTTTTAAAATCAGATTTAACTGATCAGGAAAAATTAGTGACCATTTTAGATTTTGATAAAGTTTTGGGTTTGGGTCTGTCTAAAATCAAAGCCGAGAAAATTCCCAAAGAAATTAAAAAACTAGCCGAAGAAAGGGTCATAGGCAGACAGAACAAAGATTGGCAGAAATCAGATAAGTTAAGGGATAAAATAAACAATCTTGGTTATTTAATTGAAGATACTTCCTGTGGTTATATTATTAAAAAGAAATAATGAAGAATAACTTCTGGCAAAAACTTTCCACCAAAGGCGAATCCGCCTCGGGCGGAAAAAAGCTGATATTGGCGCTCGCCCCGATGGCGGGCGTTACTGATTCGGCTTTTCGGCAGCTCTCTAAATATTACGGCGCCGATGTGGTTTATACCGAAATGGTTTCTGCCGACGGCTTGTTTTATGATTCCAAAAAAACCCTGGGCTTTTTAAAATTCAAACCAAGCGAACAGCCGATAGTCATTCAGCTTTTCGGCAAAAACCCGGAAACTTTTATAAAAGCCGCCGAAATCTGCGAGGATGCCGGCTTTGACGGCCTTGATATTAACTTCGGCTGTCCGGCTAAAAAAGTAGTGGCTCATGGCGGGGGAGTGACTTTGATGCGTAATTTGCCAAAGTGCCGGGCAATTATTGAAGCGGTGTTAGCAGGCACTAAATTGCCAGTTTCTATCAAAGTCAGGGCTTCTATTAGTGTCATTGCGAGTGAAGCCGGAGGCGAAACGAAGCAATCTCATGATAGAAAGGTGGGGTTGCTTCACTCTACTCGCAATGACAGAATCACTGCGCTTGATTTTATCAGATATATGAAAAAGCTGCCTTTATCGGCTATCATGATCCATGGCCGACCGTATGAAAATCCATTCGGCGCCGAGATTGACTATGAAATGATTAAAAAAGTCAAAGAAGAATTTGACGGTATTGTCTTAGGTAATGGGGGGATCAAGACGCCAGAAGATGCTAAAATTATGATTGAGAAAACCGGTGTTGACGGCCTGGGCTTGGCTCGCGGCTTATATGGCCAACCCTGGCTGTTTAAACAAATAAAAGATTATTTTGATTATGGCGAGTATAAAGAATTTAATATGGCTGACATTAAAAAAACTATGTTGCGCCACGCTAAATTTGCTTTTCAAAGCCAAGGTGAACACGGTTTAATAGAATTAAGAAAACATCTTTTGTGGTATGTAAGCGGTTGGACAAATGCCAGGGAATTAAGAAGAGAATTAGTCAAAATAAAAACTTTGGCTGATATTAAAAAAGCTTTAAAATAAAATCAGCTGGTGTAATAAGTAGATTCTTTATTTAAAAGCCCGCCAATAAGAGCGGGATTTTTGAATTCAATTTAAAGCCACTTTTTTCTTTTAAAAACTACCAGCATCACCAAGATGGAAACCAGCATAACCCAAAGAATGAACCAAAAGCCAAAAGGGTTATTGATTAACGGCATTGAGGTTTCCACATTCATGCCAAAAATAGAAGCAATCAAGGTTAGGGGAATGACTACCACCGAAAAAATTGTCAGGGTTTTCATGATATCACTCAACTTGAAAGAGACCAGGGCATTATTGGTATTTTCCAGGGATTCAATCATTTCTTTTTGACCCGCCATCAGACCCCACATATTTTTAGTGTGCTCAACCAGGTTATAATAATGCTCAATTTGCTTTTGGACCGGGAAAAATTTGAGATTAGTTTTAATGAGCTTCTGCAGGACATTTTTGTGGGCTTCCATGATTTTGCGGACATTTAAAATGTTTCTTTTAGTGTAAAGGATCTTGGTGACCATTGCCCTCTCTTGACCGGCAAAAATATTATTCTCAATCTCCTGGATATCCAAGCTGATATGGTCCAGGATGGGATAGGTATAATATTGCAGACGGATAATTATTTCATATAAGAGTGAAGCATTGGTACTGTTTAAATATTGATTGCTGACGAATTTATTTTTTTGGCATTCACTGAAAAAATCTATGATCGGCTCAAGATTATTCTTATGGACGGTGATGATTTCGTTTTTAGTGACAAAAAAATCGATTTCTTCGGCGCAGATTTCCTGCTCTTTTCGGTTGTAGTAGGGGAATTGTAAGATCAAGAAAAAATAATTGTTCCGCTCATGAAATTTAGGCCGCTGGGCGTAATTAGCGGCATAGGAATCCTGTAAATCCAATTCTTTGAATTTGTATTTTTTCTTCAAATAATCTATTTCCTTATCCTTGGCGTTAATGACGTTGATCCAGCTTAGGCCGCTCTTGGATGACTTGGTAATTGAGATGTTATCAGGCATGGGAAGATTAGTTTATAAAGTTAAAAGTTTATAAAGTCGAAAGTTTGTAAAGTTCATAAAGAAGATAACTTTATAAACTTGGTGAACTTTCTACTATTTTCCATTATAGCATAGAAAAGTAATTTTGTGGTACAATATATATAATAGTTGGGCAGTTATAAACTTTATAACTTTCTAACTTTACAAACTTTTTAACTTATTTATGCCCATTAGCCAAATAACCAAAACTAGCCAGATTGAAAAATTACCGACTGCCGCCGGAGAAAAAATTAAGTCAGCTGCTGAACGCGAATCCCTGGCTTTGCCAGAAGCCTTCAAGACCGAATTTGGCCAAGATCGGTTAGTTGAAGCGGCTAAATTGCTAACCTCTTTATCCCGACCAGCAGTTCAGCCCAGAACCGACGCCGGTTTTAAAGTTAATGAAAAAGTCAGGGTTATAGAGGGAATATTAGAGGAAGACCTGGGCGATGTTTATTTTAAGTTAAGTCCGCTAAAGCAGCAGGAATTTAAAGTCAGAGGTGAGGAGACGGCGATTAAAATAATGAATATCTTAGCCAAGCCAAAAATCAAAATCAAAAGAATAATGTCGCTTATCAGGGAATGGCTGAAGGTGATTCCGGGCATAAATAAATTCTTTTTAGAGCAAACAGTTAAAATAAAAACCGATAAAATAATAAACCGGGCTCATAAATAACACCGGTCATGCTTATGGATTTTGGATTAGAGCAACAGCAGGATTTAGCAGTTGATTTTTCGCCAGCCCTGTTAGACCAAATATTAATTTATTTGGTGGTTATTGTAATTGCCGCCATAGTAATCTTTATAGTTTTAACGTTGTTAAGGAAAATCCTGCCTTCATCTAAGTTAATACCGCCAGTTTATCGCCAAAGAATATTTCTTTTGACTGTGCCCCAAAGGTCATTTAAAAACGATCAGAGAAGGGAGATCAAGGAAATGCTTTCCGGCATTGATAATTTTTATGCCAATTTGGGCGGTTTGCGGGCGCAAAGGGGTTTGATGCCCTGGCTTTTCGGGCGCCACGACACCTGGTCATTTGAAATAGTGGTTGGCGTAGACGGCTTGATAACATTTTACATTGCTATTCCGGCTTATTTGGTTGATTATATCGGGCAGCAATTTCTTTCACAATATCCGGATTTGCAGATAGAAGAAGTTGATGATTACAATATTTTTGCGCCGCTGGGCGCGGCTTCGGCTGGCTATTTGAAGCTGACTAAAGACAATATGTTCCCTATTTTGACTTATAAACACATGGATGTTGACCCTCTGATCGGGATCTTAAGTGGCTTGGCTAAACTAGCTGAAGGCCAAACCGTGGCTATTCAGTTCATCATGCGGTCGGCTAAAAGCGTTTGGCGTCAAAAGGGCATAAAAGTGGCCTCAAAGATGCAACAGGGCCAGAGCTTGAAGCAAGCGTTGGGTTCAAACGGCGGCGGTGTTATCGGCTTGTTAGGCAAACCCTCGGATTGGTTTTTTACCGCTAAGAAGAATGAGTCAGTCAGACAGCCCGATATTTACCGTCTTTCGCCGCTGGAAGAACAAGCTATGAAAATGATCGGGGAGAAGGCCTCTAAAGCCGGGCTGGATGTAAATATTAGGCTAATTTCTTTTTCTTCAAGTGAAGCGCAGTCCAAAGAAATAATCAAGCAAGTGGCTAACGCCTTTGCCCAATATTCCGGTTATGAATATGCCAACAGCTTTAAGGCGATTATTAAGGGTTCGGTCCACAAAATTATAGATGATTTCATTTATCGGAATTATAATGAAAAAAACAGCTTGGTTTTAAATACCGAGGAAATGACCTCGCTCTGGCATCTGCCATTACCTGAATCAAATGTACCCAAGATCAGGTGGCTACAAGCCAGAAAACTGCCGCCGCCGGTAAATATGCCGATTGAAGGCTTGATTTTAGGCGAGAACATTTATCGCGGGCAAAAAACTTTAGTGCGCCTTAAAGATGGCGATCGCCGCCGGCATATGTATATTATTGGTATGACCGGTACCGGCAAATCCTGGCTGCAAGCCAATTTGGCTATCCAAGACATCCAAAATGGCCATGGCGTTTGCGTGATTGACCCGCACGGCTCATTGATTGAAGATATTTTACCTTATATTCCCAAAGAGAGAGCTGACGATGTCATAATTTTTGACCCTTCTGATGTTAAAAGGCCGGTTGGCCTCAATATGCTGGAAGCTACCAGCCAGCAGGAAATAGATTTTGCCACCCAGGAAATGATTTCTATTTTTTATAAGCTCTTGCCGGATCCGGCGATGGCCGGCCCGATGTTTGAGCATTATATGAGGAACGCTCTGTTAGTGTTAATGGCTGATTATGAGCAGCCCGGCACTTTAGTGGAATTGGCCAGATTGTTCACTGACAAGGAATTTAGGCGGGAGAAATTAAAAAGCGTTAAGGATATTATAGTCAGGGATTTCTGGGAGAGGGAATATGAGGCCTCCCAAAGGGGCACAACCGGCGCCGATATGCTTTCTTATGTGATTTCTAAAACCGGTCGGTTTGTGGAAAATGAAATGATGAGAAACATCATCGGCCAACCCAAATCCAACATCAATTTCCGCGCCTGTATGGATGAAGGCAAAATACTTTTAATTAATTTGTCCAAAGGCAAGGTCGGCGAAACCAACAGCAATTTATTGGGCCTGATTGCCGTTTCCAAACTGCAGATGGCTGCTTTGGCCAGGGCCGATAGGCCGGAAGCCGAGCGGAAAGATTTTTATCTTTATATTGACGAGTTCCAGAATTTTATTACCGACAGTATCTCGGTTATTTTGGCTGAAGCCAGAAAATACAAGCTTAATTTGATTATGGGTCATCAGTATATCGCTCAACTTTCCCAAGGCGCTGATACCCGGGTCAAAGACGCGGTTTTTGGCAATGTCGGCAATATTATTTGTTTTAGGATAGGCGTTGATGATGTGGAAGTGATGGCCAAGCAGTTAGCGCCGTCAGTCAGCGAATATGACCTTTTAAATATTGAGAAATTCAACGCTTATGTCAGGTTATTGATTGATAACACTGCCAGTGATACACTTAATATGTCTTGTTTCCCACTGCCTGCTGGCGCCAGGCCGGAAATGGTGGAAAATTTGAAGGAATTATCCCGAATCAAATACGGCCGTGATAAAATGATGATTGAAAGGGAAATTTTAGAAAGGTCCAAGCTCGGACAATTGGGCCAAGCGCCCAGTAGCGAGTTAAGGGATCGCTTAATGAGGCAGTAATTGGTATAATATAATGAGATAGTTTTATAATGTTGCTGGCCGAATACCCCCTGGCTTTTAAGCCAGGGGATGAAGGCCGGTGTGAGAAAAAATATTGTCGGCAGTAGAGACGGGGCATGCCCCGTCTCTACTAGTCATTCTGAATTTGCCCAGACCTGCCTGCCGGCAGGCAGGTACTGCGGTCTTTAGACTGCAGTCAAATTCATAACTATTTCAATTAAAACTATGAAGGATAAACACCAAAAAGAATTAGAGAAAGCTTTTAAGGATTTTTTAGCCAGAGTTAACTCGGCTAAAAAAGATTATAATCGGAAGATTGATGAGATCTTAAAAAAAATTGATGAGTTGAAAATTGCTAAAGTAAAAAAGAATTTAAATATTTAATTTATGCCTGAGCGTGCAAAAAAACCAGTTCCCGAAGCCGGCAGCCTGCCTTTGGAAGATTTGCAGCAAATTAAAGATGACTTAGTTAAACAGGAGGATAAAGAGCAAGCTAATGAAACTAAATGGTCTTTAGTTGATCCAGCAGAATCGGCTCAGGATTTAAAAGATAAAAAAGATGAAGATTTTCAGCAGAGTATTGATGAGCTATTCCTTCGTTTTAATGAAGATCTAAGCGAGTCAAAAACCGAAGTGGCTGGCTTAGCCGCTGAAGGAGAAAAATTGGTAGATGAAGGATTAGAAGAATTAGGAAATATCCCAGAAGCCATACCTTTGGCAACTGAAGCGGCAGCAGCTAAAAACACATTATTGGGAGCGGCCGAAGAAGCGGAAGATGAATTTAATAGAATAGTCAGAGCGGCTGAAGAATACGTTCACAAGAACCAGGTTAGCCAGGCGGAACAACGGGTGGACGAGCCAGGCGTCTTGAATTTGGATCAGTTTACACAGGCAGAAAAGAAAGCTGAAGTTAAAATTACTGATGGTGGGCCAGTCAAAGAAATTCCAGTAGAAGAAGTTGATTGGGATGCTTTATTTGCGGCCAATGAACAACCTGAAAGTTCTAAAACTCCAGAGATATTGTTAGTTAAGCCAGAAATATCGACCGCTAATTTACTTGAAGGTGACACCAGCGTTAAAGTTGAAAATTCAACTGGCGGTAAAGTCAAAGAAGAAATACCTCTCTATAGCCGGGCCAATGTTAACGCTTTTAAAAAATTAGGCGCTGAAGCCAAAAAAACTTTTGTTGATTTTTATACTAGGACAATCTTAAGCAGTTCCGGAGCTAGAGAATTAAGGGGTGATCAGAAACTCATAGCCAAATCGGAAGACCGCCTCCATGGGTTAAATGGCGATTTAACGGAAGTTGATGATAAACTGGGCGAATTAAAAGACCAGTTGATGAATATTGATGAGGTGATGGGCCAGCTTGGCGATGCGGCTAAACCCAAAGAAATAAAAGCTTTAGAAAAAAGCCGCCAAATTTTACAAGGTAAAATTAAAAAAGAAGAAGCTGCTAAAGATTTATTATCCCAAAATTTAAAAGCCGAAAAGGAAAAGCAGGCCGGCTTGCAAGAAGGCTTAAAAGAGTCTTTGGTTGGTCTGGAATTAAAGATTGATAAATCACTTGAGCCTTATAAGCAGGAAGTCGTTAAATTAGAAAGTGATCAAGCCAGTTTAGTGGAGGAAAAAAATAATTTTGAAGCCCTAATTGATGATTTTAACGACCGTCTGAACGGCTTAAAAGAGCAATTGGTCGGCTTGGCTGAAATGGCTATGCCCAAAGCCGCCAGAAAATCATTTAAAGCGGTTTTAAAGAGAAAAATCGGCGATGTTGAAACAGCGCTTAAAACCTCGCAAAATAATCTTGCTCGTTTGGAAAATAATATAGTCAGAATTAATGGTCGGCTCAATAAAGAAGATATCAGGATCAATAAATGGGAAAGCATCCGTGCCGGTTTAAAAGCCAAAGCCGAAGAACAACCGGAAAAAGTCAGGCAAGAGTTAAGCGGTAGCTATATATCCAGAGACCGGACCGAGCCGATAATGGAAAAAGTTGAATCACCGGTTTTTTCAGCCAGCGCTTATATTGATAAATGGAATTCACTTTCTAAAAATGACGGCTTAACTTTGAATAAAGAAGCGATTTTATCTTCCAGTAAAAAAGAATTAACTTTGGAACGCTTGGAAAGTTTGATCAAAACCACTAGATTCAAGGGTTTAAGCGAACGCCAGCTGAAAAAAAGAATACAAGAGAAAATAGATTTATTAAGAGTCCATTTCGGCGTACACTAAAGTTTACTTTATAAACTTTTAACTTTATAAACTAAATCTATATGAATAATCCAATTGATCCCAAAGACATTATAGACCAAACTGACGATTTGCTCTCTGATATTAACCAGGCCAATCTTAAATTTGTTGACAAAACCAATCAATTAGTCAGTTCCGTAAACCAGAGCTTAAAGAAAGTTGATAAGTTTAATGCTGAACTGGAAAAAGAAGAGCAAAAATCCTTGGCCAAGATCAATAGCCAAACACTCAATTACCTAGCGAAAAGCCAATAAAATCAAAGTAAAAGGTGCTTAAAATGAGTGAAATTAACCGTCTATATTTAGAAAACTGGGCGGTTTTTTTTTCCTTGCCGATAAGCCCCCATTGATTTATAATATAAGGTAAGGGGGCTATTTTAATCCAGCCGCTTTTAAGTTTTTATGTCCACTCTTTATAGAAAATACCGGCCACAGATTTTTGCTGACGTCATTGGCCAAAATCACGTCAAAATTATTTTACAACATGAAATTGAGCAGGGTAAAATTGGCCACGCTTATCTTTTTTGTGGCCCCAGGGGACTGGGCAAAACAACGCTGGCTCGGCTTTTTGCCAAAGCGGCCAATTGCGAAAATAGAAAAGCCGGCGAAAGTGAACCCTGCAATAAATGTCAATCTTGTAATGGTATTACCGCTAATAATTCAATTGATATTATTGAAATTGACGCCGCTTCCCATACTGGCGTTGATAATGTCCGGGAAAATATCATTGACAACGCCAGGTTCACGCCCACTATCAGCCAATATAAAGTTTTTATCATTGATGAAGTGCATATGCTGTCCATCTCGGCTTTCAATGCCCTGTTGAAAACTTTGGAAGAACCGCCGGCGCATGCCATTTTCATTTTATGCACTACCGAAACGCATAAACTGCCCCAGACGATAATCTCACGCTGCCAGCGGTTTGATTTAAAAAGAGTGTCGGCCAAAGAATTGAAAAATAGATTAGAAAAAATCGCTAAAGCCGAAGGTAAAAAAATAGACGGGCCGGTTTTAGACAATATTATCAGGCATTCCGAGGGCTGCGTCCGCGATGCTGAAAGCTTATTAGGCAAGATTTTTACTTTAGGCGAAACGATAACCAGCGAACAGGCGGAAATCATTTTGCCTCGATCCGATTTTAATAAAATCGCTTCCTTTTTGGGTTTTATTGCGGAAAACAATTCAACTGCTGCCATTGAACTGGTCAATAATTTAATTGAGGACGGTATAGATATGCAGGTTTTTGTGGAAGATCTCTTGGAATTTTTAAGGAAGATAATGCTGATCAAAGTCAATGGCAATCTTAGCGATTTTGGCATAGAATTGGATGAAGAATCGCAAAAATCAGCCCAAGAACTAGCCCAAAGGTTTGATTACCGCAAGCTGATGGCCACTATTGATTTGTTTATGATCAAACGCCAGGCCATCAAATCGGCGCTAATTCAGCAGTTTCCCTTGGAAATGGCGGTTATAGAACTGACTGAAGAAATTTCTCCTGCCAAAGATTATGACGGTGATGATAGCGAACCAGGCAGTAAGCTGGAAGGTATTGATCTTTCCAGAACTCAAAGGGTTAAAGAAAAAATCAAAGATAAATTGTCGCATTTGAACCCGATCAAGCCTAGAAGCACTGAAATATCGCTGGCCAATATTGATTTGAAAAAAGAGGACGCTGATGGGATTAAAATTGATATGATTTCTTCAAGTGGCAAATTAGGCGAGGAAAAATCAGTTAATTTCAGCAAAGTTAAGGAGAATTGGAAGGAAATCGTGGTTAAATTATTAGAAGAAAATTATACCATAGCCTCGCTTTTAAGAATCAGCGAACCTTTAAGATGCGATGGCAATGTCTTGGAAATAGCCGTCAAAAATAATTTTTATTACCAGCGGATCGTTGACCGCTCTAATCGCTTGCTAATAGAGAAAATCATATCCGACGTGCTCAAATTAGAAGTTAAAATCAGACCGATTGTCAAAGATAATGTTGTGCCTCTGCCGGTGGAAATTGATTATCCGGTGGCTGCCAGTGATGAATCTCAAGTCCTATCACCGGTAACAACAGTAACCGAACCATCAACCGTGAAAATAAAAAATTTGGAAAAAGTTTCTTTAGACAAGCCGGCTGATGCCGCCCAGGATGTAATTAGTATGTTTTGATTGTTTCGCTTCATTAGCTAATGAAAAAAATCGTAGAGCTATCTACGATTTTTTAGATGTTTTTCCGCCGTTGACTTTCCGGATATTCTTCATCAGGGATTGTTTTTAATTCTTTGGGCAAACCAGTTTTACCGAAGATGCCTTTTTGTTTTTCCAGCGAAACAATAACCGATTCAAGAGCTTTAATTTGCCTGATTGTTTGGTTGCAAAGTTCTGCCAGTACCGTTACCAATTCGTCATCTAAAGCTTTATTTTCTTGTAAAATAGTGGTTAATAGGCGTAATTCCGATCTTTTAGTGTCTAAAATTTTCTGAGTCATCTTTAAACTTAACACCAGATCGCTTTCCATGGTCTCACTCCTGGTTGAAATGTTCTATAATTATTTTATACTTGTTATGATTAATTTTCAAGATTACCATAATTTCTTGATAATTTAGGGTTTTTATGATATTATTCTTTAAGCTTTAAGCGATTTTAATATTTTTCTCTTCTTAATGAAATGGAGACCCGTTTTGACTAAAGTTACGGCGGACATGGTCGGGGGTCGTCTAATGGTAGGACACTTGGTTCTGGTCCAAGGTATCGGGGTTCGAATCCCTGCCCCCGAGTTAGTACAAAAAAGAGACTGCTTTCGCAGTCTCTTTTTTGTACTATTTCAGAAGTAGGCAGGGATTCAAACGGGACAGAAATGAAACCAGCTTTACCGCGGAAGCGGTAAAGAGCAGTTGAATGTCGCCAGAGTGCCACTGGCACTCTGGCGCTGTCCCAGGACAGAATAATTTGTCGCATTCTGGCGACAAATTATGCCGTAAATCCCTGCCCCCGAGCCAAATTGTATGTTGCGAGTTTTTTATCGGGAGCCCCAACCCGCCACCTTATCAATCAAGCGGTTTTTTGGTAGAATTAAGATATGCCAAGAAAAATTTTCATTATTTTAATATGTTTAATTAGCTTGGGCGCAGTTGGCGGAGCATACTGGTATCAAAAAGAAAAAACAAAATGGGTTGCTATGTTGACGCCAACACCAATCAATACATTATCACAAGTGCCCATTAGAGGCGTGCCCAAAACAAGCGCTTCCGCGATTACCTCACCGCCATCTAGTATGGAAGGTATCAATACTCACACAGAAGTATTCGGCACAGACTCTGACCCTAAAATGATTACACTTGGCCCTAAACTTGGCAGTCATCCGGAACTTCCAGCATATGATACCCACCATGGCTTGGTTTTTGAACTAAAAATTCACGGAACACCCGTACTTGCACCTATTGATATGGCCCTGGTGGGCTTTCAAAATAATAGTAGTTATCGGACAGACGGGCAAAATATTACACCAATGGATGATTTGGTATTGTTTTTTGAATCTACCAGTCCTGATTGGCCGGGAATGATTATTTTTGTTTATCATTTATCTAGCTCCCCACTATTGCTTGAGCAAAATATAAATCCGGTTTGTAGTGCAGTTAAGGAGCCTCGAGGAGAAAATATCCAGGCTTTGGGGCATCTTTACATGGGTATGAGGGATTACGTTCCCGACGACAAAAATAACGCGAGCGCTTGCAAAGCTCTAATTGGATACAAGGTAAAACGAGGGGAATTAATTGGATTTGCCGGTACTGTGCCGAACTCAAATGGTATTGGCACTCATTCTTTTGTTGATATTGGATTCAAAGTATCGGACATATCAGAAAATCCGTTCTTTGGTCTCAAGGGATCAGACGTTTCAGGAGAACGACAAGATAAAACAGGAAATCGCTACCTGCATTGGGTTCAGCCTAGCTCATTCTTTTATTGGAAAAGTTATAGCCCTGATGCGAATTTCCCCAGTGGGGTGCTGGCTTATCCTTTTGAAATTGACGGTTATCAGCTTCCCGCCGAACAGCGCAATATAAATTATAAATATACTTCGAAAAAATAAAAGGCGGCACGCTAGCTTCGCTGGCACGAAATTCGGCGGCGGAAAAGCGAGGGCGGGCAAAAATTCCTTCCCCCCAACCCCCTTCCTTTTTGCCCGCCTCCTCCAAAGACGGACAGGCGATCTTAAAGTTTTTCAAAATTCAGCGTTCGGATTTTCGCTAAAAAAAGTTCGGATTTCGTTCAGCGTTCGGAGCAAACAAAAACACTCCCCTTTGGGAGTGTTTTTGTTTGCTCCTGGTGTAAGGTTGGGATTCGAACCGACAGAAGCGAGTTATGAGCAAAATTGAAAGGCCTAAAAAGTTATCCACTTAAATGGATTTGTAAAATTATTGAATGATGGTAAAATGAGCGTGGTTAGGAGGCGAATATTTTAATAGATATAGTTAATTAGATCATAGAAATTATGACCTTAATGGTTTTATTTCGTCATTTCAACCCCTTATTGCTGATAAATAATCATTTTTGTGTTTTATAATCTCTGAGTTTTTAACTCAGATTTTTTTATTTTAATGCAAATAATTTATATATTTTAGTTTTAAATTAATTAAAACGGTTTCTAACAGGTCGAATTGCCACCAGGCAGTTTTAACCGTCATAATTTAGAACTGACAAATTAAACCTTTAAGGTTAAAACTAAGGAGGAGTTTAAGAAATAAATAAAAACAATGAAGAAAGTTTTAATTAGTTTGAGCGCAATTGTTCTCGTGGCTGCGGTAGCCATCGGCGCGACTGTCGCTTTTTTTAGCGACACTGAAACATCAACTGGCAATACTTTTACTGCCGGCGCGATTGATTTGACAGTGGACAGCCAGCAACATTATAACGGACATGAATGTGTGCCAAATCTTGATACCGCCACCTCAGAAAATATGCCTTATGTTTGGGGACCGGGCAGAAATCCTTACCCGGTAACAGGCACAGCTTGCGGCGGTACTTGGAGACTTAAAGATTTAGTTCCCACTTTTGATAAATTCTTTAATTTTGGCGATATCAAACCAGGTGATGAAGGAGAAAATACTATCAGCTTGCATGTGATAAACAATGATGCTTGGGTTTGCGCCGAGGTCTCTAATTTATCCAGCGATGATAATGGTTTAAATGAACCCGAGGCCTTAGTTGATGAATCTGACGGAGTAGGCAATGGCGAATTAGACGACACTATGCTTTGGACCATTTGGAGAGACGATGGAGATAATATTCGTCAGGAAAACGAACCGATATTAGCTTCTGGTCATCCGGTCAATGGTGTTTTGCCAATTTATGATTCAACTACTACGGGAACTCCATTACCAGGCGGTTCTATGACTTTTCTTGGCGTTTCTTGGACTCTGCCAGCTGAATCTGGCAATGAAACGCAAACCGACAGTTTAACTGGTGATATTTCTTTCCGGGTTGAGCAAGCCAGAAATAATGAAAATTTCAGATGTGTCCCCGTACAAGAACCAACAGGAGATATTTAATCCACAATAATCATTAGACCTATATGAAAAAAATACTATTAAGTTTAGTAGCTATTGTGGCCGTGGCCGGAGTGGTAGCGGGGGTGACTATAGCTTTCTACAACGATACCGAAACTTCAGCCGGCAATATCTTTGTCGCTGGTTCGGTGGATTTGAAAGTTGACCATACCAAGCAAACTTACAATGACCATGAATGTGTTGGTAATTGTGAAGAGATTGGCAGCAATCTTGTTGTTAATGGTGGTTTTGAAACTCCAGATGTATCAACAGGTGGCTGGGCAATTTATCCGGATGCTAGTCAAACCTCCTGGACAGTTGAGTCCGGCGCGGGTTTGGAGATTCAAGACCATGCTGCCGGCGATCCCCACAGTGGCAATCAATTAGCAGAATTGGATAGCAATAACTCTTCCGTTATTTCCCAAACTTTATCAACTGTGGCTGGCCAGCAGTACCGTTTAACTTTCTGGTATTCACCTCGTCCGAATCGCCCCGCCGGTGATAACACTATTGGCGCGATGGTCAAAGTTGTGAGTGATAGCACCATTCTGGTCAATGATACTATTGGCGCAACTTCAGCCGGTGGTTCACAGACCAGTTGGCAGGAGTTCACCTATAACTTTATAGCCACCGATAATAGCACTAAGGTTATTTTTTCCGATTTAGGAACCAATAATTCCTACGGTGGGTATTTGGATGATATTTCGGTTAAGGAACTTGAATGTAGCAGCCAGTTTGAAGGTGTAGGCGCTTGCACTCTTTGGGGTGAGAGAGATCTTGGCCAGGGAGATACTTTTTTCAATTTTGACGACATTAAACCAGGCGATCATGGCACCAATGTTATCTCACTCCACGTCTATAGCAATAATGCTTACGCTTGTTTGATTACCAGCGACCAAGTGGATGATGAGAATATTGTTTATGAATCAGAAACCGGCGATAATACACCCGATGTCGGCGAACTTTCTCAATATATGAATGTCTTCACTTGGGAAGATACTGATGGTGATGGCCTTTATGAATCGGGAGAGAGCCAATTTGCCAGCGGATCTCTATCAAATCTCTCAAATCTGATGAGCTTGGATTCAGCCAGCCAGCAATTTTTGACCGCCACCACTACCAAATATATCGGTTTGGCTTGGTGCGCCGGTACGCTAATTGTCGGCAGCGAAGGTGATTTCACTTGCGATGGTTCAGGTATGTTAAATGACGCGCAATCAGATTCTTTCTCCGCCTCTTTAACTGCTTATGCCGAGCAAATCAGAAACAATAGCGGTTTCTTATGTTCAGGTGTGGAACTTCCTTCTAATGAATGATGATCAAGATGAATAAATGAAAAGTATTTATTCAATTTTGGAATCTTTTACTCAAGCCCTCAAAAGAGGGCTTGGGACTAAAGGTTTTTGTTTGAAGGGTTAGTTTATAAAATCGCCATATCATTATGCCAAAAGTATTTAAGATATTTTATTATTTCGTCCTGATTTTAATTTCGGTCATCGCTTTGGCGCTGATAATTTCAATTTTGCCGATTCCCGGCAATATCAAAATTTTATCCGTTCTCTCGGGTTCTATGGAACCGACCATTAAAACCGGCAGCGTGGTTTTGGTTAAGCCGGCGGTTAATTATCGTATCGGAGATATTGTCACTTTCAGGCCTGATAGAAAAATCCAAACGCCGACAACTCACCGGATTTATGACATTCGTCTTCAGACCGGCCAGCCGATTTATCTCACTAAAGGTGATGCCAATAACACGCCGGATACCAAAGAAATTGCTCAACAGGATATTTTGGGCCAAGTTCTATTTTCTATCCCTTGGGCTGGCTATCTTATTGATTTTGCCAAAAAGCCGATTGGCTTTATGTTGGTTATTGTTATACCGGCAGCGGTTATTATTTATGATGAGATTAGAAAAATTTATGCAGAAGTCAAAAAAAAGCAAGAAAAAACAAATTAATCATGGTCTTATAAAAAATTCACTGTTTAAAATAGTGGCGCTTTTATTAGCCATTGGCCTTAATTGGTCGGGCCTTTTAGCGGTGACGGAAACTTTGGCTTATTACAATGACCAAGAGCAATCGCCCATAAATTTTATTGCCAGCATAGTTGATTTTTCTCTAAATAGCCAAGCGGATTTTATACCGGCAGTGACGCCTGACCAAGCAGCCGACAAAAGCATTTATCTTAGCAATGATAGCGGCTTTGATTTGCAACATGACTTGGCTCTTAGTAATTTTACCGGTGATTCTAATTTGTGTGATAATTTAATGCTTAATGCTAATTTAGGCGGCACCAATATTTATTCTGGCCGTCTTTTGGATTTCACATTTACCACCACCACTTTGGCTGGCTCAAGTTCCGCCCTATTAGAGCTGGAAGCTTTCTTGGCGGAAGGTGACGAAGCTTTAAAGAATAAAACTTGCAATTTTAATTTGCATGTTTTGGGTTGGCAGATTGATTCTGCTGCTACTGGCCAGGGTTTTACGGATGATGAAATAATCGCCAATAGCGTTTCTTCTGGTGATTGGATTATTGAGATTCCGCCAACTCCGGTAGCTACCGGCGATGTCATCATCAATGAAATCATGTGGATGGGCAGCCGGACTGATGATGATCACAATAAAATCGGCGACGAGTGGATTGAATTGAAAAATATGACCGATCAGGCAATAGATATTGGCCAGTGGCTGATTGCCAATGCCAGAAACAACGGCAATGATTTAATGATTCCGGCCAGCAATTCAATTCCGGCCAACGGCTATTTCTTGATTGCCAATAATCCCAGAGACAGCGCCAACACCCTGATTGATGTGGAGGTTGATGAAGTGAATAATAGCCTAGAACTCATCAATGATTACAATAGCAATGGCCCGATAATTTTAAAAGATGCCGGTGATAATATTATTGACCAGACGCCGCCAGCCGATGATAGTAATTGGCCGGCTGGTGCCAATGCCACTGATAAGAAATGGTCAATGGAAAGGAATTTAGATCCGACAACCGGCTGGCATACTTGCGATCCGACTGCCCTGACTTTTGAAGAGCTAACTTTAATGTCTAATTACTGGAAAATCAATGCTCAAAATTACAATTGTGGCACACCGGGCGCCGGTAATTTGTCAGTTAATAATTTAAATTTACCGGCGGTCTTGACAGATAACAATCCGGGATTAGGCTTATTAGAACTGCCAACTGAAAATCTTGGCGAAAATTGGCCAGGCAATGAAAATACAGAAAATCTTAATGAAAACCGGCCCATTAATGATAATACAGGTGTTGAAGAACCGGCTGCTATAGAAGAATCAAGTGAGGCAGTGCCCGAGCCGGAACCCGAGCTCATATCGGAGCCGGAGCCGGCTTTAGAGCCGACGCCGGTGCCCGATTTGACTGCGCCAGCGCCAACGGTAATTCCGACTGATTAAATATCAATATGATTAAAATCAAGAAAATAAAATTTTTTGGCTTCTTGGCTGCTTTGGTATTGGTTGGTAGTTCGGTCTCGGCTATGTCTGCACCAGTAGCAGCGGCAATCGGCAATTTATCTGTTGAATTTGAGAATTCTCCGCTTTTTAGTGAGAATAATTTTTTACCCGGTTCGTCGGTGACGCGCTTTGTAAAAGTAACCAATAACACTGATTTAGCGCAAGATGTTTTTACCGAAACCAACAACGAATTAAATTCTGATAATTTTGGTGATGTTCTTGATTTGGTTATCAAGCAGGGCGGTGCTGTTGTTTGGAATGGTAGTTTAACCGATTTTTTTGCGACTGATAAAACGCCGTTGTCGTCCATTAATGCCCAGCAAACTATTCAATATGATTATACTGTTTCCTTAGTTAATGGCGCCAGTAATGATTTTCAAGGCAAGACCTTAGGGTTTGATTTGGTGATTGGTTTTTTGGGCACCGGTGATGTGGTGGATGATAGTAGTGGCACAGTAACGATTTCTGGCAGTAGCGGCGGCGGCTGGCCGGTTGGTTTGATTATTTATAATGAAGCCGAAATTAATGTTGGGGCAACTACGGCTACTATTACTTGGCTGACCAATTATTCGGCTACCAGCCGCGTTATTTACAGCGCGGAAAACGAACCACACGACTTTGATTATACTAATCCGCCCAATTATGGCTATGCCCATTCTACAACTGATGATTTATCCAAAGTAGTTTCCCATCAAGTGGAATTAACCGGCTTAACTCCCGGCACTTTATACTATTACCGAGCGGTTTCCCAGGCTTCACCGGATACTGTCGGTTTAAACCAAAGTTTTACCACTGCCGGAAATAAACCTGAACCTTTAACTGATCAAATACCACCAGGTAAGTTCCAGCCAGAATCAGAGGCATTATCGTCCTTACCGCCAGGTTCAAGTCAACCACCAGGCGCTACTGGCAATGAAAGCCCTAATGAAGTTGCGCAACCGGTTATCACCGAAACGAATCAGGAACAAAATGGCCAAGTGGCTGGCCAAGAAGAAGTGTGCCGATCCCGGCCTTGGTGGCTTTTAGCTACTATGATTATTGGTTACTTGATTTTAATGGTTATAAATTATTTAGACAGGTTTAACAAGGAATTAACCAATCTTAAAGAACGTTTGAGTTTTATTTTTGCTTTGCTTTTAGCCGCTTGGCCGGTTTTGGTTTATTTTTTCACCATTGGTTTTGCTTGGTGGGTTTGGCTGATTGTTTTGGCGGCTTATGGTATTGTTTTAATTTATTATCGTTATGATTTATTATCTTCAAACTATTGGCGTTTGAGCTTAGCCCTGACTTTGTATTTATTTTTAATGTTGTTATTGCTTAAAATTTTTATTTGTTAAAATTAAGATAGTTACAAAATTTCCTGATTTAAAATAACACCCGGCCGGGTGTTATTTTAAAAGTGAAAACTTTGTAATTATTTCACTGTCGCCATTCCTTCTACTCCATTGCCGCCAAACTTTTTATAAAACATCAATTTCAATATTTCCGTGCCGATAAAGTAAGCTATAACCACACTGAAAATTATTAGCAAGTGATTAATAGTCGGCCGGCTAAAAGAAAATATTTGCTGTCCCCAAAGAGTTAAAGGAATAAAAACTGTGGCTAAAGCCGCGACCAGGGATAAGGCAGAAAGCAGAACTGACGGTTTTTGAGCCGCCAGGAAGAAGAATTTGGTGCGAATGGAAAAAATCAGAACTAATTCAGTTAGAATACTGCCGATAAACCAATTAGTTTGCAAGACCGCCGGTGAAACGCGGTAAAACAAACTAAAAAATATAAAATCAAAAACCGTGCTAAGCAGTCCCAAAACAATGGAAAAGATTATAATGTCTTTAATCTCGTACTTTTTTGGCGATTTCAGTTCACTGGTGTCAACTGAATCGGAAGCGATGGCAATCATCGGAAAATCCGAGAGCAAATTAATTAAAAGTATTTGCAAAGGCAATATTGGCAAGAAGTCAACCAATAAAGAAGCGGCGGCGACAGCAAAAAAATTGCCGAAATTAGAAACCAAAGTCGTTTTGATGTATTTAGTGGTATTAGCAAAAATTTTTCGGCCTTCTTCAATACCGTTTAAAATCACGCTTAGATCTTTTTTCAAAAGCAAAATATCAGCTGTTTCTTTGGCAATGTCTGAAGCGCTCTCCACCACCAAAGAAACACCAGCCGCTTTTAGAACTGGCGCGTCATTGATGCCTTCACCCAAAAAGCCCACCTCATACCTGGTTTGCAGAGCTTCAACCAAGGAATATTTTTGTTCTGGTGAAACCCGGGCGAAAACAGAATATTTTTCCAAGGCCTCTATTTTTTTCTTGGCATTAAATTTTTCCCAATTCTCGGCCAATAAGACATTGGCCGGTGCTTCTATTAAGCCGATTTTATAAGCCACTGCCCCGGCCACTTCCGGACTGTCGCCGGTGATGATTTTTATTTTTACTCCCAGAGATCGGGCTTTTTTAGCCACTTGATAAGTGCTGGGCTTGATGCTGTCGGCAAAAGAAACAATGCCTAAAAAATCAAAATCTTTTTCATTGCTTAAATTATTTTTTGACTCAGGATTAGTTTTGATAGCGATAGCTATTGTCCGGCGGCCAAGATGGCCCTCGGTTCTAAACCACTTGTAAATCCTGTCTGTTTCAACCGGGGTTAAACTAGGGCAAAGCGGGATAATAGCTTCAACAGCGCCGCGGGTAATTAATAAGGTTTCATTTTTTTTAGTTACTAAAGCGATATTTCTTTTGATTCTTGGATCAAAAACATCCTCATTAAGCAATTGATAGCGGCCAACTTCTCTTTGCTCGCTTTTATTTAATTTCTTCCATAAGGCGATGTCAAAGGGTTCAAGTTTTTTGGGCTGTTTGAAATTTGAAGCCAAGTTGGCTTGAAATAAAATTTCTTTATCAGTAGTTTTTTGGGCATAGATATTAGCCACTGATAACTTGTTCTGCGTCAAAGTGCCGGTTTTATCAGCGCAAAGAATTTCAATACTGCCTAAATCTTCCACTGCCGACAACCTTTTAACGATTATTTTTTTCTTGGCTAAATTTCTGGCGCCGCGCGACAGAGAGAAAGTTGTTACTACCGGCAAGGCCTCAGGAATAACGCCGACAGTCAGGGCAATGGTAAAAATTAGAAGTTCAGCCGCGTCGGCTCTCTCGCCCTTAATTAAGATATTGGCTAAAAAAACAATTATCAAGGTGACAATCACCAGTTTCAAAATAAAATTAGAAAATTTTAAAATACCTTTTTCAAAATTACTGGTGTGTTTAACTTCGGTAGCTAAGCTGGCGATTTTACCCACCGCTGTTTGTCGGCCCGTGCCGATTACTACGGCTTTAGCTTCGCCGATTAAAATGGCCGTGCCGGCCAAGCCCAAGTTAACGGCTTGATAATAATCCTTAGCTGGTTTTTTAAGGCTGCCGGCTTGCTTGTCAACCGGGGTTGATTCGCCGGTTAAAATACTTTCATCAACTGATAAATGTTCTAAATCAAGGAAATAGACGTCGGCTGGAATTTTATCGCCGGTTTCTAAAAAAATAATATCTCCCAAAACCAGTTCTTCATCTTTAATAACAACTTTTATTCCATCGCGTAAAACTTTAACCCGGGAAACTACATATTGCTTTAAAAGCTGAACGGTTTTTTCTGTTCGGTATTCTTGAAAAAATCCCAAGCCGGCATTAATTGATAAAAATAAGATCATCATCAAGGCCTCCAGATATTCTCCTAAGCCGATGGTGATCAGCGAGGCCGCTATTAGCAGGTAAATAAAAGATGACTTAAATTGCCTGCTTAAAATTTTCCACCATTTTAATTGGATTTCAGACAGGATGTTCGGGCCATGTTTTTTTAGCAGCTCTTTGGCTGATTTTGAACTCAAGCCCTTAAAAGCGTCTGATTGCAATTCCTTAATAATTGCCTCCGAGCTTTGAGCGCTATAATTAAGAACCTCCATATATTTTCCTAATATCTAATACCGTAATTATAACATCTTCATTTGACATAATAAATGTTCTGTGAAAAAATCATCATAGCTATAATAGCGATGTTGGTTCATTGACAAGTTTAACAACTGCCATTATTGAACAATGGCTTAGAAGGAGGATCTGATAATGATGACTTATTATGACGCCGTGATTATCGGCGGCGGCCATAATGGCTTGGTTTGCGCCGCTTATCTGGCCCGGCAACGCTTGAAGGTGCTGGTCTTGGAACAAAGACCGGTTTTGGGCGGGGCTTGTGTGACTGAAGAAATGGCTGGTTGTAAAGTCAGTCGAACTTCTTATGTTTACAGTTTATTTTCCCCCAAGGTAGTCAAGGAATTGAAGCTTAAAGACCAGGGCTTGGAATTACTGGAGAGGAATCCGCCTTCTTTTACACCCCTGTTGGCTGGTCGCAGCTTGTTGCTTTACCAGGAAATGGCGCGTAGCCAAGAAGAAATTGCCAAGTTTTCTAAAAAAGATGCCCAAGCTTATCCCCAATATGAAGCCATATTGGATCGCATTGTTAGATTCATTGATCCGATTCTTCATCAAACGCCGCCCGATTTCAACCAAAAAGGGGATTGGCTGAAATTATTGAGATTGGGTTTTAAATTATTAAAGCTGAAGAAAGATCTTCCGGTTTTAGTGGATCTTTTCAGCTTAAGCGCCTATGATTTTGTGTCCAGATATTTTGAAAGTGAACCTTTGATTTCCACTTTGTGCACCGATGGCATTATTGGCAGCATCGGCGGGCCGATGTCGCCAGGAACGGCTTATGTGCTTTTGCACCATGTGATGGGGGAAATTAATGGCCACCGCGGCCGTTGGGGCTATGTCCGAGGCGGCCTGGGCTCTTTGGCTGAAGCCATCTTAAGAACCATTCTTTTAAATGGCGGACATTATAAAACCAGTTGTGATGTTTCAGAAATTCTGGTTTATAATAATCGGGCTATTGGGGTAATGACTAAACAGCAGGGAGCTTTTTATTCTAAGATCGTTGTTTCCGGCGCTGATTTGCACAATACTTTTTCTTTAATGCTAAAACCCGATCAGCTGCCGGCAGATTTTCGGCTGGCTCTAAGCGATATTGATTACCGAAGCGCCACTTCTAAAGTCAATTTGGTAGTTAAAGGCGAACTTAAATTTAATTGTTACACTGGTCCGGTGCCTGGAACTTTCCATCTTTGTGAAACTTCGCAGGAAATTGAAAAAGCGGCTGATGACGCCAAATATGGACGAATTTCCGACCGGCTTATTTTGGAAGGGTGCGTGCCATCAGTCGTTGATGATACCTTAGCTCCTTTAGGCACCCATGTCATCAGCTTATTGGTCCAGTATACGCCATATAAATTAGCTGAAGGTTCCTGGCAGGAAAAGAAATCAGAATTATTAGACAAGGTAATTGCTCGGTTGGCTGAATATACCAATATTGTTGATTTAGATATCTTGGCCTCTGATGTGATTACTCCAGTTGATTTGGAAAATGATTTTAAACTAACTGGCGGCAATCTTTTCCATGGCATGATGAATCTTAATCATTTGTTCAGTTTCCGTCCTGTGCCTGGCTTTGCCAATTACCGGACGCCGATTGAAAATTTGTACCTTTGCGGCTCTGGTACGCATCCTGGTGGCGGCTTAACCGGCCTTCCTGGACACAATGCGGCTAGAGAGATCCTGCGGGATAAAAAATGGCTGTGTAAATAATTTAGTTGATTTTATAGCTCGCTTAGCAATAAGCGAGCTTTTTATTTTGGCCAGTGTCAAGTTTAATTAGTTATTAAACTATGTTATAATATACATAATAGTTAGAAAGTTAAAAGTTATAAAGTTTATAAAGTATTTTTAAAGATTACTTTTAACTTTATAAACTTTATAACTTTAATAATACAGTCAAATTAGTAATTTTGGAATTTTATAAACAAGATAAATAATAGTGAAAAACAAAGAAAATAATAATCAAAGAATAATTCTAATCATATTAGACGGCTGGGGTTTGGGCGAATCAAACAACGGCAATGCCATCTCTTTGGCCAAAACCCCGTTTATTAATTCTTTGTATAAGAAATATCCCTGGACCAAGCTTTGCGCGGCCGGCAAATGTGTTGGTTTGCCGCTCCAGCAAGTTGGCAATTCCGAGGCCGGCCATTTGAATATCGGCGCCGGCCGAATTATTGAACAAGATGTGGTGAAAATTTCTAAACAAATAAATACCGGAGAATTTTTTAAAAATCCGGCTTTTATAGCGGCTTTAAATCATGTTAAGAAAGAAAAGTCCAATTTGCATATTATGGGCATGCTTTCCAATGATCAAAGTCCTCACAGCGACCCTGATCATTTATTGGCGCTCTTATCATTGGCTCGCCATCATAAAATTAAAAATATCTATCTCCATCTTTTTACCGATGGCCGCGATTCGCCGCCGCGTTCTTCGCTGAAAGCGGTGGAAGCGCTGGAAAGAAATTTAAGGCCCAATGAAATAATCGCTACGATTATTGGTCGTTTCTATGCTATGGACAGAAAGAAGAATTGGGCCAGCACTTGGTGGGCTTATGAAACCATGACTACCGGCAAAGGCCATAAAGCCAAAAGCCCCCAAGAGGGCATTACCCGGGCTTATAATGCCGGCATTACCGATGAGTTCATTGAGCCGATCGTGCTTTATCAGAAGAATAAAATGATCAAAAGGGTTGCCGATAATGACGCTATCATATTTTTTAATTTGCGGTCTGACCGAGCCAGGCAAATGGCCAAGCCCTTTATCCAAAAAGAATTTGAAAAGAAAAATCCTCAGGCGCTCAAACGCCAGAAAGTTTTAAAAAATATTGTTTTTGTAGCTATGACCGATTTTGGACCGGATTTGGATAATATCCTTACCGCTTATCCATCTGAAGATATTAGGGACTCGTTGCCGGTAATGTTAAAGTATAAAAAGCAGATTTATATCGCCGAAAAAGAAAAATACGCCCATGTCACTTATTTTATCAATGGCGGCTATGCCGATCCGGTTAATGGCGAGAAAAGAATGGTTATTCCTTCACCCCCTGTGTCATCTTATGAGGCCACACCGGCTATGGCCACGCCCAAAGTCGCTCAAGCGGTTATCAAAAACCTTAAAAATTATGATTTTATCTGTGCCAATATTTCCTCGCCAGACATGATTGGCCACACCGGTAATTTAAAAGCCGGCATTAAAGCGGCGGAAATAGTTGATAAAGCCCTTAAAAAAATTTATCAAGCGGCTAAAAAAGATAAAGCTATCTTGATTATTACCGCTGATCATGGTAATTTGGAATCCATGCTTGATGTTAAAACCAAGGAAGTTATAACTGAACACACGCATAATTTAGTGCCGTTTATTTTGGTAATTAAGGGAAATTTAAAAGCTAAAAGATTGAAAAAGGATGGTATTTTGGCTGATATTGCCCCTACTATTCTTAAACTTTTTAACATTAAAAAGAGCCGCTTGATGACAGGAGACAGTTTAATTTGAAAACTTAAAACTCAAAATGCCAAGCGCAAAACTACAATTTAAAACTAAAAATAATACCGCCGAAGACAGAATACCGAAGTTTTTATAATGTTGCTGGCCGAATACCCCTGGCTTTTAAGCCAGGGGATGAAGGCCAGTGTGAGAAAAAATATTGTCGGCGGTAGAGACGGGGCATGCCCCGTCTCTACCAGTCATTCTGAATTTGCCCAGACCTGCCTGCCGGCAGGCAGGTACTGCGGTTTTTAGACCGCAGTCAAATTCATTTTTTAGTTAATTATTTTTTAATTATTTAATTGATCAATGGCTGTTACTAATACAATTAGACCTAAGCCCATAGTTTTAGTCATTTTAGACGGCTGGGGAGTTGCTCCAGCTTCTGCCAGCAATGCCATTACCCTAGCCAAGATGCCAACCTATAATGCTTTGGTAAAAAATTATCCAGCCATGACTTTGCAGGCCTCGGGTGAATCCGTCGGTTTATCTTGGGGTGAAATCGGCAATTCAGAAGTCGGCCACTTAAATATCGGCTCCGGCAAACTTATTTATCAAAATCTGCCTAAAATAGATAAAGACATCACCACTGGGTCGTTTTTTTCCAATGAGAAATTATTGACTGCCATCAATACCGCCAAAAGAAAAAAGAAATCGTTGCATTTAATGGGTTTATTGACCACTGGCGGCGTTCACGCCTCTTTAAATCATCTTTACGCCTTACTGGAACTCTGCCATAAAGAAAAATTCAAAAATGTTTTTATCCATGCTTTTTTAGACGGCCGTGATATGCCTTATAACTCCGGCCTGGATTTGATTGCTAAGGTGCAAGAAAAAATTAAAGAAGTTAAAATCGGACAAATTGCCAGTATTAACGGCCGTTTTTATGCTATGGATCGCGATAATCACTGGGAAAGGATAGCTCTGGCTTATCAAGCCATTGCCAATGGCCAGTCGGCTGATAGATTTAATGATCCTCTAAAAGCGGTTTCAGTTTCCTATGATAAAAAAATTTATGATGAAGAATTGGCGCCGGTCGTTATCATTAATAAAGATGGTCCACTGGCTACTGTAAGTGAAGGTGATAGCTTAATATTTTTTAATTTCCGTTCCGACCGAGCCAGACAATTGACCAAGGCCTTTGTTTTGCCGGGCTTTGAAAAATTTGAAAGAAAATATCTGCCAGATCTGTATTTTGTCACTATGACCGAATATGAAAAAGATTTGCCGGTGGAAATAGCTTTTCCTCTTGATGTCATCAACCAGCCATTGGCTAAAGTAATCTCTGAAGCCGGCTTAAAACAACTGCATATTGCTGAAACCGAAAAGTATGCCCATGTGACTTTCTTTTTAAACGGCGGCCAAGAAGAGACATTTGCCGGTGAGGACCGATTGCTTATTCCCTCGCCTCGTGTTGCTACTTATGACAAAAAACCGGAGATGTCAGCCAAAGAAATCACCAAAAAATTGATGGAAGTGATAATTAAAAATGAATATGATTTTATAGTTGTCAATTATGCTAATAGTGACATGGTGGCCCATACTGGCAATCTTAAGGCCTCCATCAGGGCTTGTGAAGCCATTGACAGTTCCCTTAAACAGTTGATAGAAATTATTTTGGCCAAAAACGGCTTAGCTTTTATCACTTCTGATCATGGTAATGCTGAAGAACTGCTGAATCTGCAGTCAGGCAAGATAGACAAGGAACATAGCACTTATCCAGTTCCGTTTATTATTGTCGGCCGGGACTGGGCAGGCAAAACTGCCGGTCTGCCGGAAGGTCCCAACTCTGATTTGAGTTTAGTCCAGCCCTCTGGCCTTCTCTCTGATATTGCGCCGACGATACTCAAAATCATGAGTATTGAAAAGCCCCAGGAGATGACTGGCCAGAGCTTGATCTAAATCACCAAAACACTAAACCACAAAAGCACAACTTATTTCTTTGTGTTTTTATTTTTAATCTTGATTTTTACTTCTAAAAATGCTAATTTAACTTGGTCTTATGCCAGAAAAAACTCTTAAGAAAATAACCGAAGTTTTTCCAGCTGCCCTGGTTTGGCTGACTTTTATAGTTATTATAACCCTATCTTTTGCCCGCCCCCTTTGGGCGATTTATTTTATTTTGGTTTTCGTGGTTTATTGGATAGTCCGTCTTTTTTATATGATGGTCTGGCTGGTGATTTCTTGGGTGAGATATCTTAGAGACATCAAAATTGATTGGTTGGAAAAAATTAAAATTTTGCCTAAAGATTATCGGGAGTATTACCAGGTGATTGAATATCCCACTTGCGGCGAACCGTATGAAGTGGTAGCCAGATCTTTTGAGGCCTTGCTGAAAACCAATTATCCTAAAGATCAAATGATTGTGGTTTTAGGCGGTGAGGAGAGGAAGGGTGAACAATTTTTGAAAGTGGCTAAAGAGATTAAGGAAAAATTTGGCAGCCAATTTTTTAAATTGCTTATTACTGTCCATGAATTGCAGCCCGATGAATTGCCCGGCAAAGGAGCTAATGTCCATTATATGGAATGGGAAATTAAAAAACTGATTGATGAACTTAACCTTCCTTATGAAAAAGTAATTGTCTCTTCTTTTGACATAGAAACCCTGCCCCACCGCCAGTATTTCTCTTACTTGGCTTATAAATATTTGACTCACCCCAATCCCACCCATGCCAGCTATCAGCCGCTTATTTTATATAACAATAATATTTGGGAGTCCAATCCGATAATTCGCGTGGTCGCTTCGGCTACCACCTTCTGGCTTTTAACTGATCTTTCCCGACCGGAAAAATTGTTGACTTTTTCTTCCCATAGCATGAGCTTCAAAATGCTTTTTGATGTCGGTTTTCATGACAAGACCATTGTGACTGAAGACTCGCGTATTTGTCTACAAGGCCTGGTGCAGTACGACGGTAAGTATGAAGTTGTGCCGATGTTTGTCACTCTTTCAATGGATACCGTTTACATCGGTAAATTCTGGCAGAGCTTGAAGAACCAATACAAGCAGATGAGGCGCTGGGCCTGGGGGGTAGAACATTTTCCTTGGATGTGGCAGAATTTTTTTAGCCAAAAGGCCAATAAAAATATTCCTCTTAAGAAAAGAATTCAATATCTTTGGAATCAAACCGAGGGCATGTATTCTTGGGCCGTAGCCCCTCTTTTAATTTTAGTCATTGGCCGTTTGCCGCTTTTTTTGGCCTCTGACGAAGATAAGGCGACGGCTTTTTTCCAGAACGCTCCTCGTATGTTGGAAAATTTAATGGTTATCGGTATGGTTGGTTTAATTACCAATTCGGTGATGTATACGCTGATGTTGCCGAATAGACCTCAAGGTTATTCCTGGCTTAATTATATTATTATGCTGGCGCAATGGGTGGTTTTTCCCGTGACTATGATAATCTTCGGTTCCATTCCGGCTCTTGACGCTCAAACCCGGCTAATGATCGGCGGCCGCTATAAACTGGGTTTTTGGGTGACGGAAAAGAAAACCTGATTTAATTTAAAAATTTCTAATTTCTAATTTAAAAAACAATTTTAAAATTTAAAAATGGTTTATGATTTAGAAAGCAGAACTAAGATATTTAGTAAGCATATGATGAATTTCTTGTCAGAAATCAGAATAAGAGAAATCAATAGAAATATAATATCTCAATTAATCAAATCAACTACTAGTATCGGGGCTGATTACTGCGAAGCTAATAATGCTAGTTTTAGGAAAGATTTTAGAAATAAAATATTTATTTGTAAAAAAGAGTCGCAAGAAACTAAATATTGTCTTGAATTATTAGCTGAAATTAATAAAGAAAAAATTATTCAATTAAGATTATTTTGGCAGGAAGCCCATGAACTACTATTAATATTTAGCAAGATAATTTCCAGTTTATAGTATTTATTAAATTAAATAATTGTTTAGAAATTAGAAATTTTTAAATTAGAAATTAATGGACATGTCTTTACCTAAAGTTACAATTCAAATAGTCACTTGGAACAGCTTGAAATATCTGCCTTTCACTTTAAAGTCAATTTTTTCCCAAACTTATCGTGATTTCCAGGTTTTAGTCATTGATAACAATTCTCAAGATGGCACGATTGATTTTCTTAGGCAGGATTACCCCGAAGTCGCTGTTTTTCAAAATAAGAAGAATTTGGGCTTTGCCCGAGCCAATAACCAGGGCATCAGGTTGCTTCATTCTCCTTATATTCTTTTTTGCAACCCTGACATTATTTTAGAAGCCAATTGGCTGGCGGAAGTTATGCCAAAAGCCGAAGACGAGGCAAACTCCCAAGTGGGCAGTTATGGGGGTAAATTATTGAAATTAAAGCCAATTGACGGTGAAATCGGCCCTGACAGCCAGACCACTATTATTGATTCTGGCGGCCTGCAAATTTTGAAAAATCGGAAAATAGTGGAAATCGGAGCGGGGGAAGACAGTTCTAAATTCAACCGAGATTTAGAGGTCTTTGGCCATTCCGGCGCCCTGGTTTTATACCAAAGAGCAACGCTGGAAGATTGCCTGGTCAAAACTAAATACCAAAGCCAAGGAGAATATTTTGACGAAGATTTTTTTGCCTATAAAGAAGATATTGATTTGGCTTGGCGCAGCCGGCTTTTGGGCTGGCAGTCGATTTTTATAAGTCAAGCAGTGGCTTATCATATCCGTTCTTTAGCCGGTTCCCAGAGTCAAGGCCTAGCTGAAATGATTAGCCATCGGAAAAAACAATCTTCTTTAGCCAGGTATTATTCTTACCGCAACCATTTTTTATTGTTGATTAAAAATGAATTCAGTCAGAATTTTATTAGGGATTTTTGGCTAATCAAATGGTTTGAAGCCAAAAAAGCCGGCTATATGCTGATTTTTGAAGGCAAAAACATCAAGGCCTGGCTGGCAGTAATAAGAATGTTGCCGCTTATGCTAGCCAAAAGAAAGGCAATCTTCAAAAAAGTTCGCATTAAATCATCAGATATAGCGCGCTGGATAAAATAGTAACTGGTAACTAGTAATTGGTAACTGGTAATCGGTAATTGGTGATTTGATGAAATTTTTAAAAACCAGTTACCAGTTGCTAATTACCAGTTACCAAATAATATGGAAATATCAATCATTATCAATAATTACAAAACTAAAGGACTTCTAAAGCAATGCTTAAGGGGCATTTATCTATATCCGCCCAGTGTTGAATATGAAATAATTGTCGTTGACAATAATTCCGGTGATGGCTCGGCAGCCATGATTAAAGCCAAATTTCCCCAAGTCAAATTAATTGAGGCCCCTAAAAATCTTGGCCATCATAAAGGCAATAATTTAGGCCTTAAAAATTCTCAAGGCAAATATGCTTTGATACTCAACACCGATATTGCTCTCTTGGATGACTCCCTGGATAAGATTTACCGTTTTATGGAAGATCATAGCCAGGTGGCTCTGGTTGGACCGAAATTAAAAAATCCTGATGGCTCAATACAAATGTCTTGTATGAGGTTTCCTAATAAATTAGTGCCTATTTATCGCCGCACTTTTTTAGGCAATTTTCCTTTTGCTAAAAAAGAAATAGATTATTACCTGATGAAAGATTTTGACCATTTATCAACTCGGCCGGTGGATTGGATATTGGGGGCTTGCGTAATGGTCAGGCGGTCGGTGATTGATGAAGTGGGACTGATGGATGAGGATTTGTTCCTTTATTTTGGCGACATTGCCTGGTGTCGGAAGTTTTGGCAGGCGGGCTATAAAGTTTATTATTTTGCGGCTGCCAATATTGTCCATTACCATAAGCGCGAATCAGCGCAAAGCGGCATTTTTTCCTTGGTTTTCTGGATACATATCATTGATTGGTTGAAATATTTAAAAAAATATTCTCGGCAATGAAAAAAAACGGCAATTCACATTTTTCATCGAATAATTCAGTCCGCTTCTTATCCTTAAAGGGGTCTATTTTGTTTATTGCCATTTCTTTAACCAGCTTAATCATTGTTTTGGCGCCTTTAGTTTTTCACGGAGTCAAAGCGGCTAATTATGCCCTGGTCTCTTATCAGCAAGTTAAAAATCTGGTTAGTGATAGCCAGGCTAAAAATTGGTCAGCTGGTGTCAAAACCGCTGCCAATCTTCAAGTCAACCTAAAAAAGTTGGATTTAGAAATCAGCCGCCTGGGTTTAATCACCAAATTACCTAAATTAAATCAGGCTTTAAAAATCAGCCGGCAATTTTTGGCAGTCGCCGATTCTTTGACTGGCAGTTATTTGGAGACCTTTAAAATTTTTGCCAAGGTAGAAGAACTTGGCGCTGTTATTGATCCCTTGGATTTATTGGAGAATAAGGAAGCCCTGAAGTTAATCAGCGCCAATAACGCTGGTTTGACTTTAGCCCAAAACAATGTTGACCAAGCCAAGAAAAGGTTTGCCGAAATTAATACTAATGAATTTTCCGGCCTGTTTTCTAAGTATTTATTTTTAGCCCATGCACAACTCGGCCAAATTTTGACTATCACCGATCTGGCTATTCCGGCTTTACCCGAATTAGTTGATTTTTTGGGTTTTAACGGTGCTAAGCATTACCTTTTAATTTTTGAAAATAATATGGAACTGCGTCCGACCGGCGGCTTCATCGGCTCTTATGGAATTATCACTATTGAGAGTGGCGAGGTCAAGAAAATTTTTACCGATGATGTTTATAACTTGGATAAGTTATCAGCAGGCAAAATGAAAGAATTGGCTCCGCTGCCTATGCAAAAATATAACAATCAAAAATATTGGTATCTGCGCGATGCCAACTGGTCAGCCAATTGGCCCGATTCAGCCAAGAAAATAACGGAGTTTTTTCATAAAGAGAGAATTAATGCCAATTTATCCGACCAGCCCTTAGACGGTGTTATCGCTATTACTCCTGATTTTATCGCCAATCTTTTAGCAGTAATTGGCCCGATTAAGAGTCAGGGCTTAACTTTTTCTGCTAAAAATTTTGCCCTGGACTTGGAAAAATTCGTGGAGTTTGATTTCAGCCAATACGGCGTGGCTTATAGCGAGCGCAAAGAAATTATCGGTGACTTAGCTGACATTTTAATCGCCAGAATGGAAAATATTCCAACCGGTGATTTGGTTAAATTGTGGCTGGCTGTCAAAAAGAATATTGATCAGAAGCAGATTTTGGTTTATATGTTTGACGACAAATTGCAAAAATATTTTTCTGACCGCCAGTGGTCGGGTGAAGTGAAAGCGACTGCTGGCGATTATTTGATGATAGTAGACAGCAATCTGGCTTCGCTTAAGACCGATTCGGTAATGGAGAGGTCAATTAAACAGACGCTTAAAATAAATAATGCCGGCGATCTTATTGCCCAGTTGGAGATAACTTATCAGCATAACGGCCAATTTTTAACTGACTTGATAACCCGTTATCGCACTTATGCCAAAGTTTATGTGCCTGAAGGTTCTTGGTTTGAGCGGGGTTGGATTAAAGCTGGCGATAAGGAGACAGCACTTGATATGTCCAAGGATTTGGAATATGGCAATGAATTCGGCAAGTCCTATGCGGCTTATTTTCTGGTTATTGAGCCGGGCCATTCTAAGACAATTATTCTGGAATATAAATTGCCGGCCACCTTAAAAAATCAGTCTGAAAAAGGTCAATATAGTTTAACTGTTCAAAAGCAACCAGGCACCAGTGGACATAAGCTGGAAATTGATTTAAACTTCAGTCGTGACATCGCGGCTTATAAAAGCGATAATTTTCCCAGTCGTTTTGACGGCCAGTCAATCAGCTGGAAAACGGATTTGAGCGTGGATAGGGAATACATTATTAAATTTTAGAATTTTCAATTTTCAATTTCAAAAACAATTAATTAATTTAAAAATTTAAAATTATTTGAACCCGCCTGCCATGCCTACGGCAGACAAGCCGGCCGGCAGGAATTAAAATTAGAAATTGAAAATTATTTATTTATGTTTTTAAAAAGGATCGGCATTGACTTGGGCACCACTAATATTTTAGTGCATGTGCCTAAAAAAGGCGTAGTTATCAATGAGCCATCAGTGGTGGCTATTTCTACTATAGATAAAAAAATCATTGCTGTCGGCGTTGAAGCCAAAGAGATGCTAGGCCGCACGCCCGATACCATTATTGCCCAGCGACCGCTCAAAGACGGAGTGATCGCCGATTATAAAACCACCGAGGCCATGTTGCGTTATTTTATTAATAAAGCGCTGGGCGGTGTGCGACTTTTTCGGCCGGAAGTCATGGTAGCGGTGCCGGCTGGCATTACCTCTACTGAACGGCGAGCGGTGATTGACGCTACTATCGCGGCTGGAGCCAAGGCCGCTTATATTATCAAAGAGCCGATTGTGGCCGCTATCGGCGCCAATATTCCCATTGGCTCGGCTTCCGGCCATATGATCATTGATGTTGGCGGCGGCACTTCGGAAATCGCGGTGATTTCTTTAGGCGGTATTGTGGCTTCCACTTCAGTGAGAATCGGCGGCAATAAGATGGATTTGGCCATTACCGAACATATCAGGAAAAAATACGGCTTAGCCGTTGGTGAGCGGACGGCTGAACTGATAAAAATAAATATCGGTTCGGCGCTTTATCTGGAGGAAAAGCTTTATTTGGACGTTAAAGGCCGGGATATGATAACCGGTTTGCCTCGGACCGTTAATGTTTCTTCCGATGATGTGACTGATGCTATCCAAGGCGAATTGGAGGGCATTAGCAACGCGGTGAAAAATGTCTTGTATAAAACCCCGCCGGAACTCTCGGCTGATGTGATTGATCGAGGCATAGTGATGTCGGGCGGCACCAGCTTATTGAGGAATATTGATAAGATGATTACCCAGACCACCGGCGTTTCGGCTTATGTGGCCGATGACGCGCTTTACTGCGTGGCTAAGGGCACAGGCATCGCGCTGGATAATTTGGAAAGTTATAAACGGTCTATTTTGGCGACTAAGTAAATTTTTTATTGCTTCTTTTTTACTGTCATTGCGAGCTGCCTGCCAGTAGGCAGGGTACGAAGCAATCCCATATTTATTATCTTTCTGCCACTTTTGGTCTAATGATTTTGAAGGAATTTTTGTTAAAATAATAAATTTTTGTTTAAAATTAGATATTTTTTTGTCTCTTGACAAAATTTATTATATATGCTAATTATTACCATAATTAGTACATTAAAGTTTATTTATATATAGTAGCTAGCCATAGCCAAAAGCCACTTAAAACATGTCATTCCCGCGAAAGCGGGAATCTAGAGATAAATAATCTGGATTCCTGATCAATCCTGTCTGTCAGCAGGCAGGTCGGGGATGACAATGCGTGGTTTTTGGCTGCGACTGCCAAGGTGGCGGTTAGCTCCTCCTCGGATTAGAGGGAAATCCTAAATGGGCAATTTAGCCCAAAGGAGACTGAGATGGATAAGCCGGAACTGTTGATTATGAATGTCCTGCCAGCATTGGGTCAGCTTAACGCCATGTTAAAGAATATCATGGCACAAATGAGCACCGATGACCCGAACGAAGCTATCAGGTGCATCAACGCTGGTGAGTGGGTTGTCAAGATGGCAAACCTGCTCAAAAGGGTCACGACCATGTCGGTCAGCGGCCCGAAGAAGTTCGTCGTCAGCGAGCATCTCAAGGAAGCCAATGTCGGCTGGATGGGCGATAACTTCAACCGGGTTTTCCTCAACTTCGTTGAAGAAAATGTGCCCGACGCCACGCTCGCGGTTTCGCGCCTTGAGAGGAATTCGCCGGACGCCTCCATCCTTACCGAGCTCGGCGACAAGGCCAAGACCAAGCTCGCCCACTTGTTCCAGCTTATGGAGAAGCAGAGTAAGGGTGAGGAAGGTGTGCTTCTTGTCAACGGCTATGCGAATATCGTGTATGTCGAAGACGATAACGGCACTGTCTGGGCCGTGGGCGCGTACTGGAACCCCGACCACGGCTACTGGCTCGTGAGTGCCCTCTCGGTTGAGGTTCCGTATGTGTGGGACGCTGGCGACCAGGTCCTTTCTCGCGATTCTTGATTTTTTGTGATTATGTCCCTTGGGGACTAAATCACTGTGAATTTATGAATCTTAGGTCCTCTGAAACTTTGAAAGTGGATGAGGGCCTTTTTTGTTTGCCAAAAATATTGTAAAATGAAGTTAGGGACAGCTAGTGCGACGGTTACGGCTTTCGCGCAGCGCCTTGGAAATATATGTTAGAGAATTGCCACAGATATGCTTTTGGCAAGAGGTGATGTATATTTTTCAAAAAAAGAAAAGAATCGGTGCAACGTGTTGGCGGACTTTGAGGTCCCAAATAATATACAGCCCTAAAATCGCGAAAGCTTTAAAGGGCAGTGGTAGAGATGGCATATTGCACATAAGTCTGGGCCATGAACGCGAACTGGAACTCCGACAATGGCTGCTGGAACGTGAATGCCAACTCGGTTGAGGTTCCGAATGAGTGGAACGCTGGCAACCAGGTCCTTTCTCGCTACTATTTTCTTTCTTCCGCTTTTTTGGCGGAAGTTTTTGCTATTATGCCCTTTTTCCAACCGCCAAGCATTTTACCGATAATTCTTATTTAGGGTTGTTAAAACATGGAAATAGTTATAAGATAAAAAATAGGATTTTGAAATGGTATTGATAATTGAAAATCATTATATTCATATCTCCGTATATCTCTCCGGAGAGGTGTACGGTGATATATTTATAATTTCCAACTCTTATGACCATCGGCCTTGATGCTTCGCGCGCCAATCGGCCCAATAAAACCGGCGTTGAGTGGTATTCTTATTATTTAATCCAAGAACTTAAAAAAATTACGCCTGACGATATTGACGTTATTTTGTATACCAACGGAAAATTAACAGGCGGTTTGGAAAATTGCCCTAAGAATTTCACTGAAAAAAAATTATCTTGGCCCTGCCTGCCGGCAGGCAGGCGCCAGTATCTGTGGACGCAAATCCGTCTTTGGTGGGAATTAATCATCAAGCCGCCGGATGTTTTATTTGTCCCGGCCCACACCATTCCCTTTTTACCAATCAGAAAGAAAACCAAGGTCTATGTAACTGTCCATGATGTGGGCTTTAAAAGATACCCGAAACTTTACAAAAAAATCCAGTTTTACTATCACGAGCTGACGATGAAAAGGCTAAGAAATCGGGCTGATAAAATTATCACTATTTCTGATTTTTCCAAGCAAGAAATTATTGACTTATACCGAGTTAAGCCGGCTAAAATAGTGGTCATTCCTTTAGGTTATGATCAAGACAGTTATAATGACAAGGTCTTGGCTGACCAAAATATTTTAAATAAATATAACATCACCCAGCCCTATCTTTTATACCTTGGCCGTCTGGAAAGAAAAAAGAATATCGGCAATATGATTAAGGCCCTGGCTTATATCAAAGTTGCTAAGTCGGAATTGAAATTGGTTTTAGCCGGCAATTCTGGCAATGAATACGAAAATATTAAGAAAATAATTATTGACAATAAATTAGAAAAGGAAGTTCTATTACCCGGTTATATCGCTGAAGCTGATTTGCCAGCAGTCATTAAAATGGCGGAGATATTTCTTTTCCCCACTCTTTATGAGGGCTTTGGCTTGCCGATTTTACAAGCCCTGGCTATTGGTACGCCGGTAGTAACTTCTGATCTCAAACCCCATAAAGAGGTGGCTGGCGGCGCGGCGGCTTTGGCTGACCCTAAAAATCCAGTCAGTATCGCCCAGCAAATCAATAAAATCCTCAAAGACCGGGAATTTGCCACCGAACTTAAAAATCAGGGGCTGAAAAGAGCCAGTGAATTTTCCTGGGCCAAGACGGCCGCTACCACCCTATTGATTATAACTCGCTAAGGGAATAGAAAGGCCTTTTGCTTAACCGGACTTTTTTATTTTTACCTGATTTTGTGTTAGAATTTAGAGTAATGAAGGAGTCCAATAATCGCCAATTTAGTTGGAATATTTGCGGGCATGAAAAAATTGTCCGTTTTTTGCAATCGGCGATTATCCATAGCCATCTAGCCCAGGCCTATCTGTTTACCGGTCCCAGTCACTTGGGTAAAGAAACAGTAGCCAGGAAATTCATTGCTTCGCTGTTGTGCGCCGATCAAGGAAAAAATTTGCCTTGCGGCGAGTGTCTTAACTGCCGGCAATTAAAAAACGGCCTGCACCCGGATTTTTATGTGGTGGGCAAAGAAATCAATCTTAAAACCGAAAAAGCGCGGAAAGAAATAGTCATTGATCAGGTCAGGGAATTAAAATACAAATTACAGCAGGCCACTCTGTTTAACGGCTATAAAGTGGCTTTAATAACTGAAGCGCAGCTAATGAATGCCAGCTCCGCCAATGCCATTTTGAAAATTTTAGAAGAACCAACTAGAAAAACGGTCATAATTATTTTAGCTGATGATATTTCTAATTTGCCGCTGACCATATTATCGCGCTGCCAGCTATTGAAATTTCTGCCGGTTCCGACTTTGGTCATCAAGTCGTATTTGGAAAACAGCGGCGCTTTTAATTCTGATTTGTTAGCCAGGCAATCTCATCATTGTCCGGGGCTGGCTCTTAATTTTTTAAACGATCAGGAGTTAGCCAAATCCGCCAAAGATAATGCCAATAATTTTTTTCAGGCTCTGAAAGCGGATTTAAACAGCCGTTTTACCCTGGTTGATAAGATCATTAATTGGGATAAGGATGAAAACGTGAATATTTTCCTGCTTAATAATCTATTAGAGGATTGGCAGCTGATGATCAGGGATTTGGTGCTGATAAAAAGTGATAACGAGTCCTTAATTACCAATCTAAAACAACTGCCGGAATTAAAAAATGAAGTCCTAACTTTAGATTTTCCCCGAATTAGGGCTATCTTGGCTAAGATAAGCCAGGCCTATGATTATAGCCGGCATAATATCAATTCCAAATCCATTTTAGAAAATTTAATTATAAACTTATGAAAAAAAAGAAAATACTGGTTTGGGCTTTATTAATTTCAGCGGCTGTCATCCTGGGCGGCTGCACCATTAGGATCGGTGGCAATAAAGCCAAAGTCATTGACGGCGGCGTTTGGAAATCCAGCGATAGCGGCCTTACTTGGATACAGGTGGCGGATGTTCCGGCCTCTGGCGGCAAAATTGCCAGCATTGCCAATGTTAATATTCGTCGGCTGGCTTTTGACCCTAATGATTATGAGACCATTTATTTGGCGACCGAAGATAACGGCCTGGTCTACACCAATGACGGCGGCGCCACTTGGCGGCAGTTCAAGCAGTTTATCGGCGCTAAAATCAGGGCGATAGCGGTTGATCCAGCTGACAAATGTAATTTATACGTTCTTTTAGCCAATCAGCTTTATAAATCAACCGATTGCGGCCGTTTCTGGCATAACATCTATTTTCACCAGAACCCGGAAGTTATTTTAACTGATCTTTTGATTGATTATAATAATAGTTCAATTGTTTATCTGACCACTAACGCCGGTGAGGTTTTAAAAAGTATTGACAGCGGCCAGACCTGGGTGGCGACTTATCGGCTAAAAAGCGGGACTTTTTTAGATTTGGTTATGGATTCAAAAGACAGCCGGCTAGTTTATGCGGCCAGCCAAAAGAATGGGATATATAAAACCACTGACGGCGGTCTGACCTGGGCGAGTTTGGGCGAGGGTTTAAAGGGCTATACCGGCAGCCAGGAATATAAAAAGTTAATTGTTGACGAAGCGACTGCCAACAGCTTGATTTTGGTTTCTAAATTCGGTATGCTGAAATCTTCTGACGGCGGTGCTACTTGGACCGTGGTTGAGCTTTTGCCGGCTGCTAAAAAAACCACGATTTATGCCGTGGCGGTCAATCCTAAAAATAGCGATGAAATCTATTATGCTACTCGGACAACTTTAGTAAAATCGCTTGATGGCGGCCGGACCTGGTCGTCTCAAGAATTGCCATTTTCTCGGTCAGCCAACCAAATAATTATCAACCCCCAGAATCCCTCTGTACTTTATATCGGAACTTTTAAATTAACGGAATAAATAATAATTCAGGTTTAAAATTCCGGCTTTAAGAGTTGATAATTATTTTAATAAGGTAAATAATTTATGAGCATAATTAATAATCACCAAAAAGATTTTGATAAAGCGGTTGAGCATTTTATCAGCGATATCGCTGCTTTAAAAACCGGCCGAGCCAACCCGGCAGTTTTGGATTCAATTAAGGTGGAATCATACGGCACTTTCCTGCCCATTAATCAGTTAGCTTCCATTGCCGTGCCCGAACCGCGGTCAATTTTAATCCAACCCTGGGACAAAAGCCTGATCAATAATATTGATAAAGCTATTCAAGGGTCAGATTTGGGTTTGAGTCCCACCAATGAAGGCGATACAATTAGGATTGTTATTCCGCCAATGACCGAAGAAGCCAGGAAAGAAATTGTTAAAAGTTTGCATAAGAAAATGGAAGAAGTTAGAATCGTTATTAGAAGCGTCAGAGACGAAGCTAAAGAGGAAATTTTAGCCGCTGAAAAAAACAAGAAATTCGGCGAAGATGAAAAATACAATTTGATAGAGAAATTGGATAAAATAACCGGCGATTACAATAATAAAATCAAAGAAATCGGCGAGAAAAAAGAGAAAGAGATAATGACGGTTTAATTTAAGAATTTCTAATTTCTAATTTAAGAAACAATTAATTAATTCTTAAATTTTAAAATTTTTTAGAAATTAGAAATTTTTAAATTAGAAATTAATTAGCTATGCTCATCACCCTCATAATATTTATCGCGGTTCTATCAGTTATAGTTTTTGTCCATGAAATCGGCCATTTTTATACTGCCCGGAGATTGGGAGTTAAAGTAGAAGAATTCGGCCTTGGCCTGCCGCCGAGAATTTTTGGCATTAGAAAAGTTGATGGTCATTTCAAATTTACCTGGGGCCGGTCAGCAATTGATAAGGACAGCCCAACAGTTTATTCGCTTAATTTGTTTCCCATTGGCGGTTTTGTCAAAATAAAGGGCGAGGGCGGAGAGGAAGCGCAGTCGCCCGATAGCTTTGCCGGTAAAGCTGTTTGGCGCCGTTCAGCCATCATATCGGCTGGAGTGATTATGAATGTGGTTTTGTGCATGGTATTGCTTTCTATCGGTTTCGGCTTTGGTCTGCCTTCGGCTTTGGGCGATAAGGTTGACAGCCGGGCAGTAGTTTCGGATAAAAATATCCAAGTGATTGAAGTTATAGCTAATAGCCCAGCCAAAGAAGCTGGTTTGCGAGCCGGGGACACTATTGTTTCCATTGGCGGACAAAAATTTTCCGATATCAAAGAGTTAAACAGTTATTTATCTTCAAATGAAAACCAAGAACTCTCAGTAATTATTTCTCGAGGTCAGACAGAAATAACCAAATCAATTAAAGTAAAAAAATATTCTTTTGAAAATCGGGAAATTATTGGCTTTGGCGTCGGCTTAATTGAAACCGCTATCGTGCGTTATCCCTGGTATCTGGCAATCTATAAAGGTATTATCGCCACTTTTATTTGGTTAGCGGCTATTGTGGTGGCTTTTGCTACTGTCATTAAAAATTTGGTAATTGGCGCGCCGACCGGAGTGGAAGTGGCCGGGCCGGTCGGCATTGCGGTTTTAACCGGCCAAGCCGTTAATTTGGGCTTTATTCATTTGTTGCAATTTACCGCTCTGCTTTCTCTGAATTTGGCGATTATCAATATTTTACCTTTCCCGGCTTTAGACGGCGGCCGTTTGTTGTTTTTAGTCATTGAAAAAATCCGGGGCCGGTCAATTAAGCGGGAATGGGAAAATTTAGTGCACAACATCGGCTTTGTTCTGTTGATGATTTTAATTTTGTTTGTCACTTTTAGCGATGTAACTAAATATGGCGGTGGTTTATGGCGAGTTATTAGAAATTCTGTCGGTTTTTGAGATTTATAATAATAAAAAATCACAAATTCAAAATTACAAATATCAAATAAATTACAATAATCAAAATCTCAAATTATAAAAGATTGTAAATTTGGAATTTAATAATTTGAGATTTATTTGGAGTTTATGATTTTGAATTTGTAATTTAATTCTTGTTTTGATTTGTGAAAATATCAATTCCATCAAATATAAATGTCGATTTAGTGATACGCCGTTCTGGCTATGGCTATTTACGCGATAAAAATACCGGCAGTGGCAGTTATGTTCGGCGCTTGGGCAATAATTTTTATCCGCGCTTCCATGTTTATTTGGAAAACGATTTTATTAACTTGCATTTAGATCAAAAACAGGCGAGTTATGAGGGCTCATTGACCCATAGCGGCGAGTATGACGGGGAAGTGGTGGAGCAAGAAGGGGAGAGGATAAAGAATGTGATGGCTAACTTAGAAGTTTCTGAAAATGAGCCCGAGCCGGAAGCCAAGAAAGGTTTTTGGCGGAAGTTTTTTTAGTTGTTACGTAGCTTGCTACGTAACATTATTTTTTAAAATTTTTAGATAATAAAAAAACCGGCTGATCGCGCGTTGGCGACTGCCGGTGTTATTATTGTGTCTATTTCTTAGCTTCAACTTCGGTTGAAGCAATTATTGAGGAGCCAGAAGGGGAGTAGATTAGGTATTGCTCGTCTAAATTATTAAGCGTATCCAGTACTTTCTTCACATCCAGGCCATATTTTTTGGCCATAAGTTCGGGTGTGACTATATAGCCAGGCGTAACACGTTCCCATTCCCAAAAGGCCTCACTGCGTTTGACTGGCTTACCGTCATAGAAATCCTTAAGGATTTCAAAGCGTGGATTAATTGGTTGATTTTCATGATCGGGTGTGGGTATTAGGAAAAATGCCACGCCTGCCCATATTATTAAAAGAACAATAAATACAAAATATACTCGTAAATCAGAAATTTTTTCTTTGGGTTTGACCAAACTGACCAAAACCAGAAGAGCAATACTTATCATTAACGATAATATAAGACCAAAAAAAATCATTTTTTTTCTCCTTGTTTGTTTGGTTGATGTTGGTTTATTTTAGGTACAAATCGCCACTTTGGCTAACTTATATAAGTATATCATATAACTTATAACTTGTCAATGATTTTTTCGTATTTAATTTAAATTAAGCCAAAATAAATTCTTTGAATATTATTGCGTTTTAAGGTATTATTAAATAACAACTTTTTTAAATTAATCGGCAATCTTCAATCGGCAATCTTAAATCGTCGCCCCCTTGCTTATTATTATAAATACTATAAAATACTCCCATGAGACAATCAAAACTCTTCACTAAAACCCAAAAAAATCCACCCCAAGACGCTTTAAGCGCCTCCCATAAATATTTAACCCAAGGCGGGTTTATTGATATGCTAATGGCCGGTGTTTATACTTATTTGCCTTTGGGCTATCGGGTGCTGAATAAAATTGCCGATATTATCCGAGCGGAAATGAATTCAGCCGGCGGTCAAGAGATGCTGATGCCGACTTTGCAGCCCAAAAATATCTGGGAAGAAACCGGCCGCTGGGAAACTCTAAAAGAAGTGATGTATCAATTCCAAGACCGTTCTGGCAAGGAGACGGGTCTGGGCGCTACCCATGAGGAAGTGATTTATGACCTGATTAGGCGCAATGTCAGTTCTTACAAGGATTTGCCGCTTTCTCTTTATCAAATTCAGAATAAATTCCGAAACGAACTACGCGCCAAAGGCGGACTGATGCGGGGCCGAGAGTTTATGATGAAAGATTTATACAGTTTTCATTTGAGCCAGGAAGATTTGGATGGTTATTATAACCAGATGATTGAGGCCTATAAAAAAGTTTATCAACGTTGCGGCTTAGAGGTTAAGGTGGTGGAGGCCTCGGGCGGCATTTTTACCAAGAAATACTCTCACGAGTTTCAAGTGATAGCCGAAGCCGGCGAAGATAACATCATTTATTGTCCTAAGTGCGATTTTGGCCAGAATTCAGAAATTGCCAAATTAAAAGCCGGCGATGCTTGCCCCCAAGACGGCGAGAGTTTAAAAGCGGGCAAAAGCATTGAGGTGGGTAATATTTTCCAATTTGGCGATAAGTATGCCAAAGATATGAATGGCTATGCCACCACTAAAGACGGTCAGAAGCAGCCGATACTAATGGCCAGTTATGGTATCGGCATTAGCCGTTTGGCGGCGGCTCTAGTAGAAGTTCATCATGATGAGAAGGGCATTATTTGGCCTAAAAGCGTGGCGCCGTTTGCGGCGCATTTGATTTCTTTGAATAAAAACGAAACGGCTGACGAGGTTTATGAAATATTAATTAAGAAAGGTGCCGATGTTTTATATGACGACCGTGATATCTCGGCTGGTGAAAAATTTGCTGATGCCGATTTAATCGGCCTGCCTTACCGCTTAGTGGTCAGCTCAAAATCCGGCGATAAGATTGAGGTTAAGAAGAGAAGTAGCGATAAGAGCGAGTTGGTGGGTTTAAATGAAGTATTAAAATTATTAAGTGAATAAAATTTTGTAATTTTGAATTATGAATTTTGAATCAATTTTGAAATTCAAATTTTAAAATTAAAAATTCAATCGAAATTCAAAATTAAAAATTATAATATCATGTTCAAAAAGTTTTTTGGCCAGTTCAATAAAGGCCTGGGCATTGATCTGGGCACCACCAAGACCATCGTCTATCAGCAGGATAGGGGGATTGTGGTCAGCGAATCATCAGTGGTGGCGGTCAATATCAGAACCGACCAGATTTTAGCGGTCGGCGATGAAGCCATGAAGATGGTGGGCAAGACCCCGCCGCATATCGTTGCCACCATTCCGTTGGATAATGGCATTATTTCTGATTTTGAAATAACCGAAAAAATGCTCAAATATTTTATGGACCGTGTGGCTGCCGGCCGAATTGCCCTAGCAGTTAAGCCCAAGGTGGTAGTGGGCATACCGCTGGATATTACAGAAGTTGAAAAAAAAGCGGTTGAAGATGCTGTCTTGTCAGCCGGTGCCAGCCAGGTATTTTTAGTGGAAAACATTATGGCGGCGGCCATTGGCGCCAGGATTCCCATTCAAGACCCTTCGGGCAATATGATTGTCAATTTAGGCGGCGGCCTGACAGAAATCGCTGTTATTTCGCTTGATGGCATCGTTAACTGGAAATCAAGCCGCGTTGCCGGCTTGACTTTGGACAAGGATATTATCAGATTCGCCAGAGATGAATTCAATCTGGTTTTGGGTGAAATAGTGGCTGAAGATATCAAGAAAAAAATCGGCTCGGCCCTGGAATTAACTGAACCTTTGACGATGCAGATGCGCGGCCGGGATATCATCTCCGGCTTGCCGAAAGAGTTTGATGTCAATGATTCCCAGATCCGCGTAGCTATCTTTAAATCCATCCAGCATATTTTAGATACGATTAAAGCCACTTTAGAAACCACTCCGCCGGAATTGGTGGCTGATATTTATCAAAAAGGTATAATTTTAACCGGCGGTCTGGCTCTCTTGAAAAATTTTGACAAATTTATCGCTCAGGGAATTGAGATTCCCGTTCACGTGGCTGATGATCCCCAGACCTGCACTATCAGGGGTCTGGGTGTTACCATTGACGACGAACATCTGCTTAAAGACATTATTATTCCCTCATCGCAGTAAATGAATATTGGCTATTAGATATTAAATATTTAAATTAAATAAATCTTAAATATCTGATATCGAAATCTTAAACAAATCCTAATAACTAAATTCCAAAAATTTTAGAATTTATAATTTATAATTTATTTCGGGTTTGAAATTTCGGATTTATAATTTATATTATTGTTTTCATATTTTTAAATTAGATGGATAATTTTTTCAAATTAGCGTTGTTAGGTTTAATGATTATTTTTTTAATAATCGCGCTCCATTATATTAATTGGCTTAAGCCGGTTGAAAATGCCTTAATCAAGGTCTTAGGTCCAGGACAGGAAAAGATTTATTCTTTGGTTTTAGATATTAAAGATTTTCGAACCCGCTGGCTGATTAAAAGGGATTGGCTTCAAGAAAATGAGGAATTGAGAAAAAAATTTGAGGAATTACGCATTGATCAGTCCAGTCTTAATAGTTTAAAAAGCGAAAATGATCTTTTAAAACAGGAACTAAACTTTACCCAAGAACGGGAAATTAAGACCGTTACGGCCAAAATAATTACCGGTGTTTCCGATTCTTTATCTAAGTCGGTGATAATAAATAAAGGTTTTAATGACCAAGTAGAAGATGGTTTGGCGGTGGTAGCCGGCCCGGGAGTGATGGTTGGCAAGATTTATGATGTTTATGCCGACCATAGCAAGGTTTTGCTTTTAACCGATAACCAAAGCCGGGTGGCGGCCACTATTCAGAATTTAAATAAAACCACTGGTTTGGTAGAAGGCCAATTCGGCCTAAGTTTTGCCATGACCAATATTCCCCAAGACCAGGAAGTTAAAAACGGCGACTTAATAGTTACTTCCGGTTTGGAGGGAAAAATACCCAAGGACCTTTTGATTGCCCAAGTTGAAAGCGTCAATGAAGTGGAAAGCGAGATTTTTAAAACCGCGCTTTTAACTCCGATCATCCCTTTTGATAATTTAAGCTACGTTTTAGTCATCTTGAGATGATTATTCTAACTGCCCAATCGCATGTGGTATAAAATATTATTGTCAATAATTGCCATTATAACTTTGATTATAATTCAAGTCACTTTCTTAGGAAGTTTTAGCGCCTACTGGAGCAATTTTAATTTGGCTTTGGCAATTTTGGTGATTTTGCTATTTTTTCTTGATTTCCCGATGATCATGTTTTTTGCCGTCACCGCTGGCTTTATGCTGGACCTTTACTCGGCCCTGCCTTTTGGCATATTTATGCTTTCGGTTTTTACCGCCGCTTTAACAGCTGAATTTCTGCTTTTTAATTTTTTTACCAACCGTTCTTTTTATTCCGTTGTTTTTTTAGGTCTGGCAGCCGTGCTGGCTTTTAATGCCGCTTTTTTAACTCTTAGCGGCTTAACTTATTTATTCAATCTTAGTGATTTTTACTTAGATAGCAGTTATTGGCGGCAGCTGATTTATCAACTGATAAACACTTGGCTGATTTTAATTGTTTTATTTTTGCCGATCAATAAATTGTCCAGGAAATTTAAACCGAATTTTATCAGTTCATGAGAAAAAATAAAGATTTTTTTATCGTTGAAGATATAAATATTGGCCGTAAAAATTCTTTGGGCTGGGTTGAAGACAGCTTTATTTCGGAATTCGGTAAAGCCGGCGGCAGCCGAGCCCAGTTTTTAGGGCTCTCACTGACCGAAAAAAAACTGAAAATGTTTTTTATTCTTTTAATCATCGGTCTGACTGTTCTTTTAGGAAAAAGTTTTTATCTCCAGATTATCTCCGGCCGTCATTATTTTGCCCTAGCGGAAGAAAATAGAATCAGGACCAAATATGTCAAGGCCCAAAGAGGAGTGTTTTATGATAATAGCGGAGAGGTCTTAGTGCGCAACGTTTCCGGCTTTTCGCTTTTTCTGACACCGGCTGATTTGCCCAGGGATCAAGTTAAAAGAGAAGCGGTCATCCGAGAAATTTCTTCAATTATTGGCTTGTCTTTTCAGGTAATAACGGATAAAATCAGCGACTACCGATATTACTTTCAGCCAATGGTCATTAAAACCGGCATTGATTATGAAAAAGCTATGGCTCTTAAAATCGTCAGTACCAATTGGCCGGGAGTTTCTCTGGAAGTTGATACTTGGCGGCAATATTTAGCCGGCCAAAGTTTTTCCAATCTTTTGGGCTATGTCGGCAAAATCAGCCCCGAGGAATACCAGGCTAAAGGCGGCAGTTACCTGTTAACTGACAACATAGGCAAAACCGGCTTGGAGAAATCCTATGAGGATCTGTTGCGCGGAGAGCAGGGCAAAAAACTCGTGGAGGTTGACGCTTTGGGCCAAGAAAAAAAGGTAGTATCGCAAACTGATTTTATACCCGGACAAGATTTGATTTTATCAATTAACGCTGATCTGCAAAGGAAGATTTATGAAATACTGGCTGGTAAACTAAAGAACCAAAAAACCGCTGCGGTGGTAGTTTCCAATCCGCAGAATGGGGAGATTTTAGCGCTGGTTGATTATCCCGGTTATGATAACAATCTTTTTACTACCGGTATTAGTTTGGAAAAATATCGGGAGTTGATTGAAGATAAGCGCCAGCCGCTTTTTATGCGTTCTATCGCCGGCGAATATCCTTCAGGTTCAACGATTAAAATCGTTATTGCCGCCGCCGCTTTAGAAGAGGGCATTGTCAATAAAAATACCATCATTAATAGTGTTGGCGGCCTACAGATCAATCAATGGTTTTTTCCGGATTGGAAGATTGGCGGCCATGGCGCTACCAATCTAATCAAAGCCATTGCCCAGTCGGTCAATACCTATTTTTACTACGTTGGCGGCGGTTATAACGATTTCCAAGGTTTGGGGGTGGACTTACTGGCTAAGTATATGCGCCTTTTCGGTTTAGGTGTCAAGCTGGGCATTGATTTACCCGGGGAAGAAGACGGGTTTGTTCCAACTAAGGAATGGAAGGAAAAAACTAAGAATGAATTGTGGTATATCGGCGATACTTATCACTTGTCAATCGGCCAGGGCGATTTGCTGGTGACTCCATTGCAAGTCAATGCTTACACTGCGGCTCTAGCCAATGGCGGGACGCTTTATAAGCCGTATCTGGTCAAGGAGATAATCCACAGTGATGGCAAAAGAGAAGTAATTATGCCCCAAACCATCAGAAAAGATTTCATTGCTTCTGAAAATATTGGCCTGGTCCGTGAAGCCATGAGAGAAACTGTTGTCTCTGGTTCGGCCAGAGGTCTGAATTATTTGCCGGTGAAAATAGCTGGTAAAACAGGCACTGCCCAGTGGAGCAGTAGCCAAAACAATCATGCTTGGTTTACGGCTTTTGCCCCTTATAACAATCCTGATTTTGCTATTACGGTTTTAGTTGAGGAGGGAGGCGAAGGCAGCAGCATCGCCGCTCCCCTGGCTGGTGAAATAATCAGTTATTGGTTTAGCCGATAATGACGGGTTGACATAAATTTTCCCAACCTCTATACTGTAAATTATATTGATTTTAGAAATTCACTATAACCAAAACAAAAAATGAAAGAAAATTATATTTCCAAAGAAGGCCTGAAAAAATTACAGGAGGAATTGGAAGAGTTGAAAAATATCAAAAGACCGCTGACGGTTGAAAAAATTACTCGAGCCAGAGATCAGGGCGATCTCTCGGAAAATGCCGAATACCATGAAGCCAGAGAAGAACAAAGCTTTATTGAAGGTAAAATCCAGGAATTGGAATATTTAATCAAAAATTCCATTGTTATAAAAAGCGATAAGAAATCCGAAATTATCGGGCTGGGCTCAACAGTTCACGCCACTTGTGATAATGGGACTAAATTGAAATACACTATTGTCGGTCCAACTGAAGCTGATCCTGCCCAGGGTAAGATTTCCCATGAATCGCCGTTAGGCCGGGCTTTTATCGGCAAATCAGTCGGTCATGAATTTGAATTAGTTATACCGGCTGGCAAGCTAAAATGCAAGATTGATAAGGTTGAATAAGGCCGCGTCTGGTTTTAGTCAATTAAAAACACCCCGAAATATCAACGGGGAGTTTTTTATTCCAATGGAGAATTAAATATCAAGATTTTTGACGTTTTTAGCGTGGGTTTGAATGAATTTTTTTCTGGGAGCCACTTCATCACCCATCAGAACATCAAATATCTCATCGGTCTGTTCGGCGTCTTCAATAGTGATTTTTTTCATTTGGCGCTGGTTGGGGTCCATAGTGGTATTCCATAATTGATCCGGGTTCATTTCTCCCAGACCCTTATAGCGCTGGACATTTAATTTTATTTCTCCAGTTTCTTCGCTTTCAACTGTTTCCCTTGTCTCGCTGGCCGCTGTTTCTTTTTTAGCTGTTTTTTTAAGAGCTAACGGTTTTTTGGTTTTGGCAATTTCCGACATCTCTTTTTTGGTTTTTTCCAATTCTTCATCGGTATAAACCCAGCTGACTTCTTTGCCGAACTGGACCCGGTAAAGCGGCGGCTGGGCGATATAAATATGGCCATTAAGAATCAATTCTGGAAAATGGCGATAAAAAAAGGTCAAGAGTAAGGTTCTGATGTGGGAACCGTCAACATCAGCATCAGTCATAATGATTATTTTGCCGTATCTTAATTTAGTGATATCAAATTGTTCTCCGATATTGGTGCCGAAAGCGATAATCAACGATTTAATTTCATTATTGGCAAACATTTTATCCAGCCGGGCTCTTTCCACATTTAAGATTTTGCCGCGCAGAGGCAAGATGGCCTGATATTCGCGGTTTCGTCCTTGCTTGGCGCTGCCGCCAGCTGAATCGCCCTCCACTATATAAAGCTCTGATTTTTCCATATCTTTGGAAGAGCAATCGGCCAATTTGCCGGGCAAAGCAAAGCCCTCTAAAGCTCCTTTTCGCAGAACTGTTTCTCTAGCGGCTCTGGCGGCCACTCTGGCTCTGGCGGCCAAAAGAACTTTGCCGGTTATATTGTCAGCGTCTTTGGGATGTTCTTCTAAAAATGCTTGCAAACCCTCGGACATAACTTTTTCTACAGCCGACCTGGCTTCAACGTTGCCTAATTTGGCTTTGGTTTGGCCTTCAAATTGGGGCTCTGACAATTTTATGGAAATAACTGTTGCCAGGCCTTCGCGTACATCTTCAGCGGTGAGATTAGCATCTTTTTCTTTCAAGATATTTTTAGCCCGAGCGTAATTATTAATGGTTCTGGTTAAAGCGGCCCGAAAGCCAACTACGTGCATGCCGCCTTCGGAATTATAAATATTATTGGCAAAAGGCATTATGGTCTCGTTGTATTCGTCATTGTATTGCAGGGCAATTTCCACTTGGATATTATCAACTTCCTTTTCAACATAAAAGACATTTTCGTGTTTGGGCTGGCTATGCAGATTGATATGCTTGATATAGGATTTGATGCCACCCTCAAAATAAAAGCCATAATCCAGGTGTTTGGTTTTATCTTTCTCTCTTTCATCAGTAATGACCAATTTCACTCCCTTAGTCAGATAGGCCTGTTGCCTTAGGTGGTCCATAATGATTTTCAGTTTGAATTCCGTGACGGTAAAAACACTCTCATCGGGCTTGAAGGTTATTTTGGTTCCGGTTCCCTTGGCGGCACCTACGGCTTTGGCGTTTTTTTGCGGCTGACCGATTTTATATTCTTGCAGCCAGAGCTGGCCGTCTCTTTTAACCTCTGCTTTGAGGTATTGGGACAAGGCATTAACAACTGAGACGCCGACGCCGTGCAAACCGCCGGAAACTTTATAACCGCCGCCACCGAATTTACCGCCGGCATGCAAAGTGGTTAGAACCGTTTCCAGGGTGGAAACGCCAGTGGCTTTATGCTTTTCCACTGGAATGCCCCGCCCATTGTCTTCAACCGAGATTAAGCCGTCAGGTAGAAGTTTTATTTTAATGGTGTCGCAATAGCCGGCCATGACTTCATCAATGCTGTTATCGACAACTTCCCAGACCAGATGGTGCAAGCCGGCCTCGGCTGTATTGCCGATATACATTCCCGGTCTTTTTCTAACTGGTTCCAGGCCCTCTAAAACCTGTATTTGCTCCGCCCCATAAGTGGTTGTCGAGACATTTTTTTTGGTATTGGTTTTTCTATTTTTGAGCATAGTTGGGATAATGTTTTTATGATTGGTTAGCAAAAATTTATGCCTTCATTTTACCATATTTTAAGACCGATAGCAAATTTAAAAAACGCTTTTCTGGTGTTATAAAACTGAGATTTATGATATAATCAAAATATGCTAAAAGATCAAACGCAAAATTTTACCGATCAAGAATTAAAATTCAGTTATTGGTATATCACTCATAAGTTGTTGCTCCGGAGGATATTTATAATTTTCTTAATAGCCACCGGTTTTTTAATCTGGTTTTTTGTAATTTGGCAATTGGCTTTTTGGGGCGCTTATTTCCAACTTGAGCAATACCAGATAAAAAAGCTGATTTTTAACGACAATCCCGGTTTGACGGCTATTGATTCAGCCAGACCCCGGCCATTACAGATAAGCGATCCCCTTGCTTTGGCAGGTGAAAATGATCGCCGTGATTATTTAGCCGAAGTTACTAATGGCAATGATAGTTGGCTGGCGGTTTTTGATTATACTTTTGATGGCGGCGGCAGCCAAACCCGATCTAAACAGGGCTTTATTTTGCCAACGGAGAAAAAATTTCTAGTTAGCTTAGGAGCTGAAGGCAATGTTTCAACTTTAAAAATTTCCAATGTCAGCTGGCAGCGATTAGTTAAGGCCCAAGCCGTTTATGAAGATCGCTACCGGTTTAAAATAGAAAATGACAAGTTTTTAGCCAGTCAGCAAGCCGGCGAACCCAGCCAGCTGGTTTTTGACATCACCAATAGTTCGCCTTTCAGTTATTGGCAAGTTGGAGTACAGATGTTTCTTTATAGCGGCGGCAATATTGTTTCAGCTGATTATTTAGTTTTAGAACAGCTAAAATCAGGCGAAAAACGGTTGGTGGCTTTTAATTGGAGCGGTAAGTTACCCAGGCTAAGTAAGATTGAAATTATTCCCGAAGTCAATGTTTTTGATGAAAGCAATATTATGCCCCAGACGGTTGAGCCCCAAGCTTCCCAATAAAATAACCAGTCATTTATAACTAATATGAAAAATGTTTTTTCTTCAAGTTGGCTGGTAATCTTAATGGTTGTTTTTTTATTATTGTTTGTTTATTGGCAATTCGGGCCGAATTTTTGGCCGCTAATTAGAATAAGCGACCAGGCCCAGTTAGCCCCCAACTGGAGCCGGCCGATAAGAGTCGGCTTAAATACCAGCAATTGGGAAGGCGGGGCTTACATCTCCAGCGATGGCACTGCTCTTTATTATGCTTATTATCCTGGTGATTTAGAGCGGGAAGCACGCTTAGGCCGATTGCCGAGCGATATTGATGTTTATTACAGCTTAAAGCCATTTGCTAAAGCCAAAAAACATCCTCTTTCAGAAGATGCCTGGTCGGAAGGCGGAGTCATGCTGGCGGGCAGTGATATTTATTACATGTCTGATCGTTATAGTCCGGGGACGGAAAATTTATACAAAAATGGCAAATTAATTGCTATTGGTAATTTCACTGAGTCCCAAAAAAATCCGCATTACTGCGCTTTAAAAGCTGAGCTTTATTTTGAAATGGCTGGCATTATTTATATCTATAAAGCTGGCTTGGTTAAGAATTTGACCTGGCCGATAAATGATGGCAACCAAAATATCCAGCCGTTTTTAACTCCCGATTGCCAAAAAATGTATTTTTCTTCCAATCGGGGCAATGGTGTCTTCAAGATACTTGAGTCCGAAAGGATTAATGAGGATTCTTGGAGTCAACCAAAAGTCGTTGTGGCTAGCCAGCATGGAGTCGGGGAGCCAACCTTAACTGATGACGGTAGGACTCTGTTCTTTGTCCAAACTTTTAAGTCACTTAGGGGTAATATGAATTCTGATATATTTTATATTAATGAAGACAAAAAGTAGTTAGCCATAATTTAAAACAGCCTATTATCGGGCTGTTTTTATCACTCTTGACATCTTTTTAAAAAGACCTTATATTGTAATTAGCACTCTGCCTTATTGAGTGCTAATAGTTAAGGCAGAGAATATAATTTCCCTCGGTGTTTTATTTATGGATTCACTTGATAGAAGAAATAATTTATTGAAAATAATAGTGGAAGAATACGCCAGATCGGCTCTGCCAGTCAGCTCGGGTTTTATCGTGGAAAAGTATTTTAAAAACTTGAGCTCGGCAACCATCAGAAATGATATGGCTGAATTGGAAGCCAGCGGCTTAATTTGCCAACCCCATATTTCAGCCGGCCGGATTCCGACCATTGAGGGTTATAAGGAATACCTGGCTATCTTTGTTGACAATGGCGAAATCACCAAGGCAGAAAGGGCCGCTTTGGATAAGATAGCGGCCTTTGATTTAAGGCAAAAAATCAAAGAAGTCGCCAAAGTGGTGGCGGACTTGGCCAATAATGCTGTCTTTGTCGGTTTTGGGAAAGACGATTATTTTTATACCGGTTTGGCTAATCTTTTCCGCCAGCCGGAGTTTAGGGAAAGCGCCTATCTTTATGATATGTCGGAAATCATTGATCATTTGGGCGAAGGCCTAACTAAAATTAATGGCAGTTTAGAATCGGATCAGGTAAAAATTTTAGTTGGTTCAGATAATCCTTTCGGGGAATTTTCCTCGGTTATTATTGCCCGGTATGGCCACCACCGAGCTGGTTTAATTGGCTTATTGGGTCCCAATCGTCTGGATTATAAGCAGGGTCTGGGTTTGATCAGTTATGCTCAAGGACTTTTAATTAATTAATAGTTAGAATTAAATGGGTCAAGAAGAAAAAAATTTGCCGGCCGAAATGGAAAAATTGCAACTGAAGCTTTTAGAAACCGAAAAACAAGCGCAAGAAAATTTAGCCGGCTGGCAAAGAGCCCAAGCCGATTATGCTAACTTCAAAAGAGAAACCGACCAGCGCCAAAAAGATTTATTTGAATTCGCCAATGCCGCTTTTATGACCGAGTTCTTGCCGATTTACAGCCATTTCAAACTGGCTTTAGAGCATATGCCCGAGGGCCAAAGAAAAATTGACTGGGTAATCGGTATCAGGCATATCAAAAAGCAATTCCAGGATTGGCTGAAAAAATATAAAATTGAGGAAATTAAGACCATTGGCGAATTATTTAACCATAACTTGCATGAAGCGGTAACCCATGAAGAGCAAGCGGGTTATAAAAGCGAAACAATTTTTGCCGAAGTCCAGCCCGGTTATACTTTAAACGGCAAGGTTTTAATGCCAGCCAAGGTTAAAGTGGCTAAGTAAATTTTGAATCAAGAATTAAAAATTCCTGCCTGCCGACAGGCAGGTTGAATCAATTTTGAAATCAGTAATTATAAATTAGAAATTTATTAAAATTTATTAATTTCACCCCATCTTTTTGGAGGATGAGGTGAGGAAGGAGAAAAAAATATGAGTTTAATTAGATGGACTCCATTTTTGGAACCGTTGGTTGGCGATGAGTTTGACAAATTTTTTGATTGGCCAACAGCTAATCTGACAGCCAGTTTTTCACCGGCGGTTGATATTTATCAAGATGACGACCAAGTGGTGGTTGAGACGCCTATGACCGGCATTGATCCGGAAAAAGTGGATATTAATGTCAAAAACGACATTTTAACCATCAAAGGCGAAAGCGAAAAGAAATCCGAGGTTGAGGACAAGGATTATTATCGCCAAGAAATCAGGCGCGGCAGTTTTTATCGCTCGGTGCAATTGCCGGCTCAGGTGGTTGGTGAGAAAGCCAGCGCTGAATACAAAAATGGCATTTTAAAGATAACTTTGCCCAAAGCGCCGGAGTCAAAAACCAAGAGCATTAAAGTTGAGGTTAAATAAAATCGGCCAGACGTCCGTTTAATAACGGACGCTTCCGGGCCAGGCTATTAATATTTTAGTATTTTGGCCCAGGAGAAAATTTTTAAAATAAATAAATAATAAAATAAGTATGGGAAAAATTTTAGGCATTGACCTTGGCACGACCAATAGCGCCATGGCCATTATGGAGGGTGGGCAACCGAAAATTTTAGAAAACAGCGAAGGCGCCAGAACTACGCCTTCCATGATTGCTACTGTTAAATCCGGCGAAAGATTGGTTGGCGTTTCCGCCAAAAGGCAGGCCGTAACCAATCCAGCCAACACTTTATTTTCTGTTAAACGGCTCATTGGTCGGAAATGGAGTGATGAAGAGGTGCAGAGAGATTTAAAAACCTTGTCTTTTGCCATTAAAAAATCCGGTGAGGGAGTTAAAGTAGTTATGAGTGGCCAGGAGTACAGCCCGCCGGAAATTTCCGCTATGGTTTTGCAGAAATTAAAAGCTGATGCTGAAGCCAAAACTGGTGAAAAAATCACCGAAGCGGTCATTACTGTACCGGCTTATTTTGACGATAGCCAGAGGCAAGCGACTAAAGATGCCGGAGAAATTGCCGGATTAACTGTTAAGAGGATTATCAATGAACCAACTGCAGCCGCTTTAGCTTATGGTTTTGAAAAGAAAAAAGGACAGCAGATTGCCGTTTACGATTTAGGCGGCGGCACTTTTGATATTTCCATTTTGGATGTATCTCAAGATACAGTTGAAGTCAAATCCACTAATGGCGATACTCACTTGGGCGGCGATGATTTTGATCAAATAATCATGAATTACATTTTAAATGAATTTAAAAAGCAGGAAGGCCTGGATTTAGTTAAAGACCAGACCGCTTTACAGCGCGTTAAGGAAGCGGCGGAAAAAGTAAAAATTGAGCTTTCTACCCAGATGGAATCGGAAATCAACCAGCCCTTTATTACTCAAGGTATTGACGGTTCACCCAAACACTTAACCTTAAGAATCACCCGGGCCCAATTGGAGGGTTTAGTGGCTGATTTAGTTAATCAAACGTTTGAACCAGTCAAAAAGGCCTTGGCTGACGCCCAAGTTTCTACCAAAGATATTGAAGAAGTTATTTTAGTCGGCGGCATGACTCGTATGCCCTTAGTCCAGAAGAAAGTTGAAGAATTTTTTGGCAAAAAGCCCAATGTCAGTGTTAATCCTGATGAAGTGGTGGCGCTGGGCGCGGCGGTTCAAGCCGGCGTGCTTCAGGGCGATGTCAAAGATGTTTTGCTTTTGGATGTCACGCCATTAACTTTAGGCATTGAGACCCTGGGTGGCGTCGCCACTCCGCTGATAGAAAGGAACACCACTATCCCGACTTCCAAATCACAAATATTTTCTACCGCCGCCGATAATCAACCGGGTGTGGAAATCCATGTGCTTCAAGGCGAGCGGCCGATGTCAACTGATAACAAAACTTTAGGCCGGTTTATGTTAGATGGCATTCCGCCGGCTCCTCGAGGCGTGCCGCAAATTGAAGTGACTTTTGATATTGACGCCAATGGTATTTTAAATGTTAAAGCGCAGGACAAAGCCACTGGCCGAGAGCAAAGAATCACTATTACCGCTTCTTCTGGCTTAGCCAAAGAGGAAATTGAGAAAATGAAGCGCGACGCTGAAAGCCATGCCGAAGAAGACCAGAAGAAGAGGGAACTGATTGATCTTAAAAATCAAGCCGAGAGTTTGATTTTTACCACGGAAAAAACTTTAAAAGATGCCGGTGATAAAGTTGAGGCGGAAACCAGAAAAAGTGTCATGGACAAAGTTGAGGATTTGAAAAAAGCCAAAGACGGCCTTGATCAGGATTTGATCCGAAAGAATTATGAGGCCTTGTCTAATGAAATCCAAAAAGTTGGCGCAGCGATGTATCAATCAGCTTCTGCTAATTCTTCCCAGGCCGGAGGGGGAGAAGCGCCTCAAGGCGCAGAGGGGGTGGGAGCAGCAGGGCCTGCCAATGAACCGGTTGAAGGCGAGTTTGAAGAAGTGAAGAAGTAGCCTATGGCATATAACCGATAATAGAAACATAGCAATCCCATTTGCAATTTTTTGACTGTCAAAAGTTGTACAAAAACTTTTTATCTTAATATTTATAAAAAATAAAATCCTATGGAAAATCAAAATCAACCACAGGAAATTAAAATCGCTGACAATTTTACCGGCGGGGAATACGCCAATGCTATGCAAGTGGCCCATACTAAAGACGAAGTGCTCTTAACTTTTTTCAATATCGTTTCGCCATCAGGCCGGGTCTGTGCTAAAATTATTACCAGTCCCGGTCATTTGAAGCGCATGATTACCGCTCTCAACGATAATTTGAAAAGATACGAGGAGAAGTTCGGCATAGTTGAAGCGGCCGAAAGCCCCAAAAAAGAAATTGGTTTTCAAGGTTAATATTAATGTCATTGCCAGGAGCTAAAAGCGACGAAGCAATCCCAGGGGGTTGCCACGTTTCACTTCGTTTCGCTTGCAATGACAATTAAGTTTTTATGTCCAAAGATTATTACGATATTTTGGGAGTCAAAAAAAACGCTTCCCAAGACGAAATCAAAAAAGCTTTCAGAAAACTAGCCCACGAGCACCATCCCGATAAAAATGGCGGCAGTGGCGACAAGTTTAAAGAAGTCAACGAGGCCTACCAAACTTTAGGCAATGAACAGAAACGAAAGCAATATGATCAGTTTGGCTCGTCTTTTTCTAATGGCAACGGTTTTAATTACCAAGATTTTGCCAGAGCCTCCGCCAGAGGCGGACAAGATGGATTTGGTTTTGGTAATTTTTCCGCCAAAGGCGGACCCGCCTTTGGTAGAGATTTTGGCGATTTGGGTGATTTGGGCGATATCTTTAACAGTTTTTTTTCTGCCAGAAGCGGTTCTAATACATCTCAAGCTCGAGGCGCTGACATTGAAACACGGCTGGATATAACTTTTGAAGAAGCGGTTTTCGGCACCGAAAAAAATATTGAATTATCCAAACGGGTAATTTGCCGCCATTGCCGGGGTCAAGGCGCTGAACCCGATTCAAAAATAAACACTTGTAAAACTTGCGGCGGTAGCGGGCGAGTTTCTTCTAGCCAGCAGACGATTTTGGGAACTTTCCAGATCCAAAGTGTTTGTTCAACTTGTCAAGGCGAAGGAAAAATCTATGAAAAGAAATGTAGCCATTGTAATGGCAGCGGAGCAGAATATGGAACTGAAAAAATAAAAGTTAAAATACCAGCCGGGCTAGAAGACGGCCAGCAGCTGCGTTTGTCGCAAAAAGGCGAAGCCAGCCCTAAAGGCCTGGCTGGTGATCTTTATATTAATATCAGAGTCAGGCCTAGCCCGGATTTTCGCCGAGTAGGCGATGATATTAAGAGTGATTATCATCTTTCTATTGCTCAAGCGTCTTTGGGTGATAAGATTGAAATAAAAACTGTTAATGGCCCGGTTAATTTAAAAATTCCAGCTGGCACCCAGAGTCAAACTGAATTCAAATTGGGCGGCCAAGGCGTGCCGCATCTAAGGTCGCGCGGGCGAGGCGATCATTTGGTTAGGGTGATAGTTGATATTCCTAAAAATTTAAGCAAGAAGCAAAGGAAGCTGATTGAAGAATTAGGCATTTAAATTTAATTTAAGAATTTCTAATTTCTAATTTCTAAACAATTTTAAAATTTAAAAATTAATTAATTGTTTAGAAATTGAAAATTATTAAATTAGAAATTGTCATGATTATTATTTTAATCATCATACTTGTTATTAGTATCATTGTTACTCTAATGACACTTTCTCTTATAATTGGTTTAATCATGACTGGCGGTGTGCCTTTTATTTCTACCAGCAAAAAGGATTTCCAAAATATCTTGGAAGCGGTTGATTTAAAACCAGGGGAAATTATTTACGATTTGGGCTGTGGCAAGGCCCATTTGCTGATTTATGCGGCTAAAAAATTTGGGGCTAAAGGAGTTGGTTACGAATTAACTCTTTGGCCCTATCTCTGGGCTAAGTTAAAAATATATCTAACTAAAGCTAATGTTAAGGTTTTCCGGCAGAATTTTTTTAAGGCCGATTTATCTCAAGCGGATGTGGTATTTTGCTATCTTTTTCCGGCGGTCATGGCTAAGTTAGAGCCGAAATTTTCTAAAGAGCTAAAAAGCGGCAATAGATTGGTTTCTTATGCTTTCAAATTACCCGATAAAATAGCTGATAAGGTGGTTATTACCAATAATGACCATGCTGAATTAGGAAAAATTTATGTTTACAATTATTGATTGTAAAAATATTTTATAGTAGAATATAAGTCAAATTTGCCGCCATCGTCTAGTGGCTAGGACGTCTCCCTCTCACGGAGGCAACCGGGGTTCAATTCCCCGTGGCGGTACCAGTAAATACTAGACCAGATTTTAGGTCTGGCTTTTTGTTTTAACCCTTTAAATATGTTAATATATTCATATGACTAAGCCATTATTAATATTGCCTTTTGACCATCGGAGTTCTTTTTCCAAGAATATCTTAGGTATAAATGGCCAATTAAATAATCAACAAAAAAAAGAAATTGCCGACCTCAAAAAAATTATTTTTGAGGCCTTTGTTAGGGTTTTTAAAAAATACCAACCTAAGAATTATTTTGGCATTTTAGTGGATGAAGAATACGGTTGGCCGATTATCAAAGCGGCTAAAAAAATAAAAGCCGTAGTTTGCCTGCCGGTGGAAAAAAGCGGCCAGACAGAATTTAAATTTGAATATGGCAATTCTTTCGGCAGTCATATCAAAAAAATCAAGCCGGATTACGTTAAAGTTTTGGTGCGTTACAATCCTTTAAATAAAGCAACCAATAAAAAGCAATTGAAAAGATTAAAAGAGCTGGGAATTTTCTGCCGGAAAAATAATTACCAGATTATTTTAGAGCTCTTGGTGCCGCCGACTGATTTTGATTTGAAAATAGCTAAAACCGAGATTAATTATAATAATAAATGGCGCCCCTTAAGAACCATAGAAGCTATTAAGGAAATAAAAAAGGCCATAAAGGTAGATATTTGGAAATTAGAATATTTTACTCCAGCTAATTGGCAAAAAGTAATTAAAGCGGCTGGACCAGAATCTAAAATAATTCTTTTAGGCCGGGGCGGTGATAAGTCGGTGGTAGATGATTGGATAAGAGATGCCGCCAAATTCAAGCAGATAATCGGTTTTGCCATTGGCCGAACTATTTTCTTAGACGAGCTCAAAGAATATAAGTCCGGTAAAATAACCAGAAAAGCGGCCATTAAGAGCATAGCTAATAACTTTGATTATTTCATTCAACTCTGGGCTAAAAATAAAAAAATTACAACCCTTGACATAATTATTTAGATATAATATAATGCATTGTTAATTCTTTAGGTGTTACTTACAATACTATCTAGATAGCCATAGCCAAAAGTGACCGATCGGTAGTTTCTGGCTATGGCTATCAACGGCTAAAGCCCTTCAACTCACGGGCAGTGAGAAATCCATGAGCTATTAGCTCAAGGGAGAAGTGCCATGAAATATGGAAACGTAACTCTTGGAAAAATTGAAGCAGTGTGGAATAAACTCGGTGGAGAAGATGGTGTTAATCAATTTCTTCGGGGTGAATTGACTGTCAAAGGAGCTGAATTACTAAAAAGGGTCACGACCATGGCGGTCAGCGGCACGAAGAGGTTCGTCGCCAATGAGCATCGCAAGGAGACCAATGTCGGCTTGACCGGGAGCAACTTTGAGAAGTTGTTTCTTGAAAAAGTCGAGGAGAACGTCGGTGATGCTATCATCGCCATAGATCGCCTAGTGAGGGCGTCTTTGAATGCCTCGATCAGGGCCGAGCTGGGCAGTCGAGCCGAAATCAAGTTGGCGCACTTCTTTGAAGTGCTTAAAGCGCAGTCGGGAGGCGAAGCAGGCGTTTTGTTGGTCAACGGATATGCCAACATTGCATATATTCGTGGAGCCGATAAAAAAGTCTGGGCCGTGGATGCTTACTGGGGCTCTGACTGCGGCTTCTGGCGTGTGGATGCCCGCTCGGTTGGGGGTCCGAGCGGGTGGTGCGCTGGCCGCCGGGTTCTCTCTCGCGATTCTTGATTTTTTGTGACTTTGTCATTTTGAGATTTAGTCACTCTGAATCTATAAATCTTTGGCTCTCTGACACTTTGAAAGAAGTGGAGGAGGGCCTTTTTTGTTTTGACAGATTATTGTTTATATGTTAATTTTTTGAGATGAGTAGAACTTTTACAAAAAGAGAACAGACAAAAGGAAAACCATTTCATGTTGATACCCAGGAAGATACCTCCTGATTTTCTTTTTAAGGAAGTCAGAAAATTAGAGAAGTCGCAAAGAAAAAGCGACATTGACGTGGTTTTAAGCGCCTTTAGGTCTTGGCGCTCAATTCAGCCGGTTGGCTATTTAAGCACTCCCATTACTACCGGCATTTTATTTTATGAGGTTTTGGCCAAGCATCAGGTTAAGACCCTGGAAGAATTATTGGCTATAAATAGCAATTTGTTGTTTGAAGAAATTATTGCACCTAATATTAATAGAGGCATTGCCTTGGGTGATGAATTAGCTATGAGATTTAATATTCCCATCATCGTGCCGGCGGTCTTTGAAGCCAGGTCCCAGCGCTGGACGCAGGATGATTATATGTATGTCTGGTATCAGGTAATAAAGGAAATGGTTGGCCATACTATTTTGAGCGACTTTTGGGAGTATTCTAATGGCGGTGTGGAAGAATTCGTCCATTCAGCGGAAATGCAATTTAGGTTATTATCAGTGCCATTGACTGGTGGTGATTTTTTCCCTTATGTCCCGGTTGATTTGTTTCCCGATAGATTTGTCGGTCAAAAAATAGAATTCCCTGAAGAAACAATGAAAATAACCGATGAACGCGGTTTAGCTGTCAGAATTGAAGAAGGAGCCATGAAAATCAGCGAAGCTGTTGTCAATCTTTATCGGCGCGGCTTTAGGGCTGTTAAGCTCTTAGTTCTTTTAAAGCAACTGGTTGATATTGCCCATTGCGTCAATTGGCATTGGCAAACCAAACAGTATCGGGATTATGGCCTGACGCCTCATTATCTGATAAATAAAAAATTAGTTGACAGATATTGGCAGATAGCTTTAGCGGCTGCAGGGGAAAACCGGCCAGAGCTGGAGTTGTAAGACCGCTTTTAATTGATAAACCAACGCCTAAAACCATAGGCGTTTTTTATTTTAGGTAAATGGGATAATATACATACATACTCTTTAAAAATTCTGTAATTTTGCTATAATGGACTTGAATTATTAATATTTCTTTTATGAAAAAATTGTTAAAAAATAAGCTCTTTTGGCTGATGTTGGTGGTAGTTGTAGCGGTTGGCGGCTGGATTATTGTTAAAGTGGTTGGCGGCGGCGAGAAAATTGAATATACCACTGAAGTCGCCAAGCGCGGCAATTTAATTCAAACAGTAACTGCTACCGGTGCGGTGGCTTCGGCCGAAGAAATTGATTTGAATTTTAAAACGCCAGGCAAATTGGCCAGATTAGCGGTCAAAGAAGGCGATAAAGTAAAAGCCAAGCAATTTTTAGCCGGCTTAAATGCCGCCGGCTTATCAGCCCAAGTCGCTCAATATCAGGCCAATGTCGCTGCCGCTCAAGCTGATTTGGAAAAAATTAAAGCCGGTTCTTCAGCGGAAGAAATCCAGGTTTATGAAGAAAAATTTATTAAAGCCAAAAATGATCTTAACACTTTAACAGGCAAAAGGGATAACGAATTGCCAACACTAAGAGAAAAGGCCTTAAATGAATTGAATAATGCAATTTTTACCATCGCTGTGGCTTTGAATACGGTTTATAATTATTTGATTAATGACAACACTACCAATGATTTGCAAGTTACTGATACTACTGCCTTAAATCAATTGGAGATTGATTATTCAGCAGTTTTGGAAAAATTCAATGAGGCTAAAATAAAAGTTGATTTAGCCAAAGCCGACAGATCAAATGAGACAATCATCAGCGCCGCCGAGTCCATAGCAGCTGTTTTATCGGCTTTAAATTCTTTTTTGGATGACTCTTTTAAGATAGCTGATTCAATAATTGTTAATTCCACTTACACCCAAACCAAAAAGGACACCATTAAATCCGATATCACTACTGAACAGTCAAACAGCAATACCTCAATCACTTCTCTGCAAACGGCCAAATCCAACCTAATCAATTCTATTAATAGTTATGCTTCTCTGGTGCAAGCAGCGGAAAATACTCTGACTATTGCTGAAGCCGAGCTTAATTTAACCAAGGCCGAACCCAGGAGCTTTGAAATCAGCGCGGCTCAAGCTAAAGTGGACCAAGCTCAAGCCCAGCTGGATCAGGCCTTGGCGGACTTAAGCGAATACAGCTTAATAGCTCCCATTGACGGCATTATCACTGAAGTCAATTTCAGTTTAGGCGAGCAGACCAGCGTTACTACTCCCGCTCTTAAAATGATCAGTCTGGAGAAATTTGAAATCAAAGTTGATATTCCAGAGTCCGACATCGCCAAATTAACTGTCGGCGACAAGGCGGTGATTGAATTGGATGCTTTTAGCTCGGACCATTTATTTTCTGGCCAGGTTGCCTTTATTGATCCGGCCCAGACGGTAGTCCAGGATGTGATTTATTATAAGACCACTGTTAGTTTGGAAGCTAACGACTGGACGGATAAAATCAAATCCGGCATGAGCGCCGATGTCACTATCACTACTGACCGGCAAGATGATGTGATTTATATACCTCAAAGAGCGGTCAAGATACGCGAAGCCTCTTTGGGCGAAGTACCTCAAAAATACGTTGAGGTCTTGGTTAGTAATAAAGTTGAGGAAAAAATTGTAACCATCGGCTTGCGCGGCGACAATGGGTTAGTAGAAATTGTCAGCGGCCTTAACGAGGGCGATCAAGTAATCACTTTCAAAAAAACCAACGGCAAAAAATAATGAGCCAAGATATCATTATCAAGGTTGAGAATTTAAAAAAGGATTATGTCAATGATGAAATAGTCACCGAAGTTCTTGATAATCTTAATTTTGAAGTGGCCAAGGGGGAATTTTTAGCGATCATGGGGCCATCGGGCTCCGGCAAATCAACTTTAATGCACTTGCTGGGATTTTTAGATACGCCGACTTCAGGCAGATATATTTTTAAAGGCAATGATGTTTCCAATTTGAGCGATGATGAATTGGCTAAAATCCGAAATGAAGAAGTTGGCTTTGTTTTCCAAACATTTAATTTATTGCCTAAGACCACTGTTTTTGACAATGTTAAGCTCCCGCTTTTATACAGCCGGCTCAAAGACCGCGATAGGCGAGTGACAGAGGCGATTACAGCCGTCGGCTTATTGCACCGCCTGAATAATCTTTCTAATCAGCTTTCCGGCGGCGAAAGGCAGAGGGTGGCGATTGCCAGAGCGCTAGTTACCAACCCCAGCGTTATTTTCGCCGATGAACCGACTGGCAATTTAGATACTAAATCCGGCCAGGTGATTATGGGGATTTTAGAAAAACTCAACAATGAAGGCCACACGATAATTTTAGTCACTCATGAGCAATATACCGCTCAGCACGCCCAAAGGATAATTAAGATTATAGACGGCCAGATAGTTAGCGATGAAAAAGTCAGCGCCAGGCGATCATCGTTAAATGGCAATGATATTTTCTTGAAATAAAATTATTAAGTTAAGATGACTTTGCTTGATGGTTTAAAATTAGCTATGGCTGTGTTGCGAACTAACAAGGTTCGCAGTTTTTTAACTAGCTTGGGAATCATTATCGGCATTGCCGCGGTGATTATTATTATGTCGGTGGGCGCCGGCGCCCAAAGCTTGATTATCAATCAGCTTAATTCAGTTGGCACCAATTTAGTCGGTATCTTGCCTGGCGCTTCCGATGCCAACGGGCCGCCGGCTTCGGTTTTGGGGATTGTCGTTACTACGCTTAAATACGAGGACGCTTTGGCTATTAAAAAAGAGATTCCCAATGCTTCAGCAGTCAGTTCTTATAATTCCGGAGTCGGCGCTATCAGTTACCAGAATAATTCAGTTGATGCTAATTTTACCGGCGTGATGAGTGATTATCTTAATGTTGAAAATACGGCCATACTTTTAGGCCGGTTTTTTACTGCCGAAGAAGAAAAGGAAACAGTTAGAGTGGCAGTTTTGGGCTACCAAACCTGGCAAGATTTATTTAATGGCGATAATCCTCTGGGCAAAAGAATTAAGATAAAAAAAGAATCATTTGAGGTTATCGGGGTTATGAAGGAGCGCGGTTCGGCTGCTTTTCAAAATCAAGATGACCTGGTTTTAATGCCGGTTTCTACCGCCCAAAAAATAATGCTGGGAGTCAATTATGTCAATTATATCCGGGTCAAGGTCAATAAGGCGGACGCTCTAGACCAAGTGGCTGAAGATATTAAATTTTTGCTCCGCGACCGCCATGATATCAGGATTGATGGCACTGATGACTTTTCTGTCAGAAATACCAAAGATGCCATTGACGCTCTTTTAACCATTACCAACGCTTTAAAGTTTTTTTTGGCAGCTATTGCCGCTATTTCCTTGATTGTCGGCGGCGTTGGGGTGATGAATATTATGCTGGCTTCGGTCAGTGAAAGAATCAGGGAGGTGGGACTGCGAAAAGCAGTTGGCGCCAGCCGTTCACATATTATGATTCAATTTATTTTAGAAACCATGGCCATTACTTTAGTTGGCGGCTTGATCGGTATTATTTTAGGCGGTCTGGTATCAGCTGTGGTTTCTTTAGTGGCTAATTATTTGGGCTATAAATGGGATTTAGTGGTATCGCTCAATTCTATTTGGCTGGGCACAGGGGTAGCGGCTGTTATTGGCTTGATTTTCGGACTTTATCCGGCTAGGCGGGCGGCCAAATTAGATCCGATAGAGGCCTTAAGATATGAATGATTGAAATTCAAAATCCAAAATCCAAAAATCAAAACTAAGGAAAAATATGAATTTTTTGCCAGTACAATTAGCTTGGAAATCGCTTCGAGTCCATCGGGGCCGGACTTTTTTGACGGTTTTAGGAATTATTATCGGCATTTCAGCGGTGATTATTGTAATGTCGGCCGGCGAGAGCCTTAAAAGTTTGGTTTTAAGCGAGTTTGAGTCATTTGGCACCGACTTTATCCAGGTGGAAATTAAAGTGCCAACGGCTAAAAAAAATTCCGTGGCTAATGCCGGCGGCTTAGCCCAAGGCATTCAAATAACCACTTTAAAAAACCAGGATGCTGAAGATATCGGCCGACTTAATAATGTTAAAAATTATGGCGGCGGCCTGATGGGCCAGGCTGTCATCTCTTATCTTAATGAGAATAAGGTTATCAATTATTTGGGCAGTTCAGCTACTACTTTAGAAATAATGGGAATTGAAATTGAACGCGGCCGATCTTACAGCGCTGAAGACGACGATCAATTAGCCAAAACGGTTATTATCGGGTCAAAAGTCGCCACTGACTTGTTCGGCAATGATGACCCTTTAGGCAAAAGTATTAAAATCGGCAAAATCAGATTTCGCGTTATCGGCGTAGCCAAGGAAAAGGGGATGAGCTTCGGTTTAAATTATGATGAAATGGTTTATCTGCCCCTGCAAACTGCCCAAAAGCTTTTAATGGGCATTGATTACCTGATGTTTATCACTGTCAGAGTTTTTGATACCAAGGCCATAGAAGCCACTGCCAGCGAAATAGAGAACTTATTAAGGACCAATCATGAAATTACCGAGGCCAAGGATGATGATTTCGCAGTGACAACAGCCACTGAGGCCTTGGCTATGATTAACACGGTTTTTGGCGGCCTGACGCTACTACTAGTGGCTATTGCCGGCATCTCGCTTTTAGTCGGCGGCGTAGGCATTATGAATATTATGTATGTTTCAGTCACCGAAAGGACATTTGAAATCGGTTTGAGAAAATCATTGGGCGCCAAGAAAAAACAGATTTTATGGCAATTCTTGTGGGAGGCGATAGTCGTGACCATGTTTGGCGGCCTGATCGGCATTATTATCGGAGTGACTATTACTTTCTTAATCAGTTTCATCGCTGCTCAAATCGGTTTTTCTTGGGATTTTGTTTTGCCACCGCAATCTGTTATAATAGCTTTCTTATTTTCTACAATGGTCGGGCTTATTTTTGGTTATTACCCGGCGCAGAAAGCCGCCGCTCTGGATCCTATTGCCGCTCTTAGGTATGAAAAATAATTAGATAGTAGATTGTAGTATTTAATAATCTAACAAGCTAAATATGCTGCCAATTCAGCCCTTATCAATTTTTAAGAGAACCGATTGGTTGCTTTCAACAGTTATTATTTTACTAGCTGTGTTTGGTTTAGCGGCTATTTATAGCATAGCTTTAAGCCAGAATTTAGGCTTAACTGATTTATCAGCGTCAGCCGGGGAGATGACGGGTGAATTTTTAAATTTTAAAAAACAACTGGCTTGGCTGATAATCGGTCTGGCGCTGATGTTCTTTTTTGCTAATTTTGATTATCATTATCTTCAAAAAGTAAGTTGGTTGGGCTATTTATTATCTCTAATTCTGCTGGTTTTGGTTTTAACGCCGCTGGGCTCCACTCTTCGTGGCACCCGGGGCTGGTTTTCTTTTGGTCCTTTAACTTTTCAACCAGTTGAATTAACTAAAGTTTTTTTGATAATAGTTTTGGCTGATATTTATTGTCGCTGGTCTCGGATTATAAACCAGTTCAAACATCTTCTTTTAATCGGCCTGGTGGTTTTTATACCGTTTGTTCTAACTCTAATTCAGCCGGATTTCGGTTCAGCTATGGTTTTATTTTTTACCTGGCTGATTTCCTTTTTTTTAGTGACTAAAAATAAATGGCATTTGGTTTTTATTCTTAGCTCAATTATCTTGTTATTTTTGACATCTTGGTTTTTTGTTTTTGCCGATTATCAAAAAGACAGGATTAGAACTTTTGTCAATCCGGCGCTGGATCCTTTAGGTAGTGGTTATAATGTTCAACAGTCAATTATTGCTGTGGGCGCCGGCCGACTGGCCGGCCGAGGTCTGGGCTTTGGTTCGCAGAGCCAATTAAAATTCATACCGGAAAGCCAAACCGATTTTATTTTTTCGGTCATAGCCGAAGAATTGGGATTTATCGGAGTAATAATGGTTCTCGGTTTTTTTGTTTTTTTGTTTTATCGGCTTTATAAAATAGCCCTGACTGCCCCTGATGATTTCGGTCTGTTTTTAGTTATTTTGGTAGCGATATTGATATTTATCCAGGTCTTTATTAACATCGGCATGAATATCGGACTTTTGCCGGTTACTGGTATTTCTTTACCTTTTGTTTCTTATGGCGGCAGTTTTATAATTGTTATGCTAATCTTGGTCGGTTTGGTGATGAATGTTTATAAATCAGGTCTGATATCCAGAAGGCAGAAAATCTGAATTTGCTTTACCGCCATTTAATGTGTTATTATATAAACAAAATATGCATGATATTATACCGCCCAACAACCGCCCGCCGTCGGAAGAGGGTTTGAAAATGATCAGCCATTGTCCGGTTTGCCATTACAGCAATACAGCTATTGAGGCCAAAATTATTGAGGAAAACGACAATGCTCATCTGATTTACATCAAATGCCGAAGATGCCAGTCGGCGGTTTTAGCGCTTTTTTCAGCCAGTGGTTTTGGCCTTAGTTCTATTGGAATAATCACTGATTTTGACAGCCAGGAAATCGCCAAATTCAAAGAATTATCCAAGGTAGACAGTGATGATGTCCTTTTGGTTTATCAGCATTTGTTGAAAGATGAACAACTTATTGAAACCATGTCATTTTAGGTTTAAAGTTGTAATGATTGTTAAACAGCGGTCAAACCGCCTGGGTCTTGACTTCTTTGCTTTTTAGGACTAAATTAAAATGAACTTAAAGTTAATCAATTATTGAATTATGACTCTTAAATTAAAGGCGCAGATTAGGGATTTATTGGGTAAAAAAGTCAGAGCTGTCAGGCAAGACGGCAAAATTCCAGCGGTTGTCTACGGCCATGGAATGCCGAATAAGAATTTAGAATTGGTTTATCATGATTTTGATAAAGTTTTCAAAGAGGGCGGAGAAAGCACTATTATTGATTTGGCTATTGATGGCCAGCCAACAGCCAAAGTGATTATTTCTGACGTGCAAGCTGATCCGGTGAGCGGCCGCTATCATCATGTTGATTTCCATCAAATTAAAATGGATGAAAAAATCCATGCCACTGTTGAATTGAAATTTGTCGGCGAGGCCAAAGCGGTGAAAGAATTTGATGGCGTCTTGGTTCACAATATCAGCGAATTGGAAATCAAATGTTTGCCGGCCGACTTAGTGGGAGAAATTGAAGTTGATGTTTCGCAATTAGACACCTTTGACGAGGTGGTAACCATTAGTGATTTGAATATTTCCAAAGATATTGAAATTATCGGCCATGAGCCGGCTGATGTGGTGGCTATTGTGGCTCGGCCTAGAGAAGAAGAGAAAGAGGAAGTAGCCGCTGAACAACCGGCCGCTGAAGCTACTGCCGCTGCCGGTGGAGAAAAAGCCGAAGAAGAACGGGAATCGGAAACCAAATAAAAATGAAAGAATCGGTCAAGATCCAAATAGCAATAGCCGCCTGGCTTTTAATAATGGGCGGCTTTTTTGCTTATTTTATTTGTTACCAGGTTTTTAATAATTTAGATTCAGTTCCGGCTAACCAAGAAATAGTCAATGAAGAAATTTTTTACAGCCAATTAAATGGTTTAGAAGTTGATAAAGATAATAAAGATTTTTTGCCGGCGGCAGTCATGATAGAAAACCATATTGAATCCCGACCGCCGTCAGGTTTGGCCCAGGCCAAGATTGTTTATGAAATTTTAACCGAAGCGACTATTACTAGATTTCTGGCGATTTATGATTTGTCGGAGAATTTGGAGAAAATTGGACCGGTTAGGTCGACCCGGCCTTATTTTATTGATTTGGCTTTGGAATACGGAGCGCTTTATGCTCATTCCGGCGGCAGTCCGGCAGCGCTTGAGCGCTTAAAAGATGACGATTCAATTTCTAATCTTGATGAATTTTTTGGCTATAATTCCGGTTATTTTTGGCGCGACAACCAAAGATCAGCGCCGCATAATCTTTATACCTCTTCTTTATTGTTATCAAAGGCCAAAGACAATTATCAATTCCAGGACAAATCGGATTTTATTTCTTGGAAATTTAAAGATGGCTGGTCAGCCGGCCAGGACGGTTCAGAAATTAAAATAAATTATTCCCCGACTCTTTCTTATCAAGTGGTCTGGAAATATCTAAAAAGTTCCAATAAGTATGAGCGTTGGCAAGCCAACAAGCGCCATATTGATGAAGAGGGGAATATTATTGAGGCCGATAATGTGATTATCCAGTCTACTAAAACCCAAACTTTGGATGAAATTGGGCGAAAAGACATTGATTTAATAGGCGAAGGCCAAGCGCTGATTTTTCGCGACGGTTTAGCTATAAAAGGCCAGTGGTCTAAAGACAGCGTTACAACTCGAACTATTTTTTATGATGAGAGCGGTCAGGAGGTTGAATTGAATCGTGGCCAAATTTGGATTGAAGTGGTGCCAGTGGATTTGGAAATTTCCTATTGAAATAAACTTTATCAGCTTAGCAAAAAGCCCGGCTTAACCGGGCTTTTTGATTATTAACAATCGGTTTTTCCCACAGAGGTCTTTTTTTATTTTCAGCCGCCAGTTAGGAAAATTTTCTTTAACTAATTTTTTGGTCTTATTGATATAAGTTGGTCCAATTTCACAAACTATAACTTGGGGCTTTATTTTTAAATTTTTTATTTGCCTGAATAATTTCTCATATTCATCCAAGCCGTACTGGCCGGCGAAAAGCGCTGGTTTCGGCTCATACTTAAGCGCCAGAGAGAAAATATTTTTACTGTCTTTTTCTTCACTTGGCAAATAGGGTAAATTGGCGGCGATAATATCAATTTTATCTTTTATTTTGGAAATTAAGTCGCTATAAATAAATTGGATTTCAGTTTTATTCAATTCGGCGTTGATTTGAGCGACTTTTAAAGCTGCTTTAGAGTTATCAGTAGCAATTATTTTGGCCTGGGGCAGATGTGTTTTTAGGGCTATAGCTATAGCACCTGATCCTGTACCAATATCAATTATATTAATTTTTGTTTTTTTGTTTTTTTGTTTTTTTGTTTCAGTGACAAAATTTATCACCTCATCAACCAAGAGCTCGGTTTCCGGGCGGGGGATAAGGACATTTTTATTGACTTTAAAAGTCAAGCCGTAAAATTCTTTTTTACCTATTAGATAAGCGACTGGCTCAAATTTTTCTCGCCTTTTAATTAATGATTTGTATTTTTTTTCTTGGGCCTTGGTGATTTTTAGGTTGGGATTAGCCAAGATTAATTCTTTGGATTGGTTTAAAATCGCTGACAATAAAACTTCGGTTTCTAAAATAGCCGAGGTTATATCAACTTTTTTTAATTTGTCAGCGCCAAATTTTTCCGCCTCAATTATTGTCATAGCTATAAATCATTTTTATGCTTCATAATGCGTCTGGCACGCCTGACTTGCTTGATTAATTTCAATCTATCGGAAAATCCCGGCAGTAAGCCGTATTTTTTTTCTTTGATAACCTGGTGGAGATTTTTTAAGACCGGATAGCTGACTTTTAATTTATGTTTTTTAGCATAATAATTCATTACGGTTTCAATGCCGAAATCAAGCAGGTTCTGGTCATCTGGCAAGCTATTAAAAAAATCTTTAGTCATAGCCCTTTCTCCGCCAATAGCGTACATCGGGTAAATTTTAGGAATTAAAGCGCCTAAGCCGAAGATCCGATCCCGCAAGCCAACTGACATAATAGCCTGGTCTTCAATAATCGGCTTTAGAACTTGTGAGATGTGATGAGTGGTTAAGTTTTCCAAATCAGCATCGGCAAACATAATGATATTGCCCGAGGCGGCTTTAACACCGGCTATCATAGCGCTACCTTTACCATAGGTTTCTTTTCTTTCAATCACTTTGACGCCAAAACCCTTGGCGATTTCTGCTGTTTTATCTTGGCAAGCGTCAGCCACCACTATTATTTCATTAACTTCTTTAGCTTTAGTGGCCACTTCTAAAACTGCCGAAATATTATCGGCTTCATTATGGGCGGGGATTATCAAACTGATTTTTTTATTCCCTTTTAATTGATTCATTAGCTTAAATTATAGCAGTTTTTATTTCAATAAAAAAGAAGTTTATAATGTTTTTATGTAGCTGCTCTTCTTAACCTCTTTAATTCTAAAAATACGCGAAAAATGTAGAAATTTAAGTAAAAAATTTATCTTAATTTAGATATTTTTTACACCCATTGACAAGATAAAAACTAGACACTAAAATGTAGTAGTATTATCTGATTTGGGTAGCCCTGCCATGAGGGAGTCGTGGAAAATCGTTCATTAAAGTTAAGAAAAAAGCAATAAAAAGGAGAAAGAGGTAATGAAAAAGAAACTGGTTTTTATGGTATTAGTATTGGTGTTGGGCGCGCTGGTGGTAGTAATAATTGATAGTTTGCTTGGCGTTGATCATAGCAATCTCAGTCTTTTTGCCAGTTTAGTTCATTCTTTTATTTACTTCATTTGGGGTGGCCTCTTTTTTAAAGCCAAGGACTGGGCTGATGACTGGTTCACTAAGAATTGATCTAATCTAATAAATTATTGCCATTTATAGACCCCTGATAGAATATGATTCTATTCGGGGTTTTATTTTTTTAAAAAATTAATAAAATCAGAAATATTTGAAATTACAAGCTTTGTTTTCTATTTATATAAAAAATTTAAAATTTTTTACTGCTTTAAAATCGCCAGATCGGCTCTGGCCGTTAATTTTTTAATAATTGCTTCCAAATTGCCGTTTAAAATGTTGGCTAGCTGGCTGAAGTTCTCATTAAGGCGATGGTCGGTTAGCCGGTCTTGCGGAAAATTATAAGTCCTGATTTTCTCGCTCCTATCACCAGTGCCGATTTGGCCTTTCCTTTGGTCGGCTGATTTCTTTTTTTCTTCCTCTTGAATATTAACTAAAATACGCGAGCGCAAAACCATCATAGCCTTTTCTTTATTTTGCAATTGAGAACGTTCGTCTTGACAGGAGACGACGGTGTTAGTCGGGATATGGGTAATGCGGACTGCTGACTTGGTAGTGTTAACTGATTGGCCGCCATGTCCGCCGGCGCAGAAAGTGTCTATTCTTAAGTCCTTGGGATCAATTTTTAAATCAATTTCTTCAGCTTTCGGCAAGACAGCGACAGTTACGGTAGAAGTGTGCACCCGCCCCCTTTTTTCAGTAGCCGGCACTCTTTGAACGCGATGGACACCGCTTTCAAATTTAAGCTGGCTGTAGACATTTTGGCCAGTAATTTCAAAAATCACTTCCTTGAAACCGCCAATGCCGATTTGATTGGTGGAGATGAGCTGGCTTTGCCAATTTTGTTGCTCGGCAAATTTGGCATACATCCTAAAGAGTTCAGCGGCAAATAAAGCCGATTCATCGCCACCGGCGCCGGCTCTGATTTCAATAATGACGTTTTTTTTATCATTAGGATCTTGAGGAGTCAAAAGAAATTTTATTTCTTTTTCCAATTCTGTTTTTTGATTGGTCAAATCCGCTTTTTCTTCTTCGCTGATGGCTTTTAATTCCTCATCATCCTTGTTTTCTGCTATTATTTTTTCAGTGGCCTTCAAATCTGAATTTATTTTATCTAATTGGCTTTTAGTTTCAATTATCTTTTTTAAATCCTCATATTCTTGGGATATAGCTTTTAATTTTTGGACATTTTTAACCACTGACTCATCTTGCAGGAGCCGTTCCAATTCTTCAAATCTAATTTGTATTTTTTTTAATTTGTCGTACATGATTTTTTACTGGTGATAGTTGATTATAACAGAACACATTGTTTTTTACAATCTGTGTTTATAAAGGACTTTTAATATTTTTTAATCCGGGATTGGTGATATGGGTGTAAATTTGCGTTGTACGGATATTAGTATGTCCTAAAAGCTCTTGAACATAACGCACATCAACGCCATTTTCCAAGAGGTGAGTGGCAAAAGAATGTCGTAAGCTATGGAAAGTCGCCTCTTTTTTAATGCCAGCGCGTTGGAGTGCCTGTTTAAATATTTTTTGGGCTGTTCTCTCTGTTAATTTTCCGCTTCGTTCACTTTCAAAAACATAATCATTTTTTTCTTTACCGGCTATTAAGTTTCTTATTTTATCTTTCAATTTTTCCGGAAAAATAGTCAACCTGTCTTTTTTACCTTTAGCTTCCTTCAGATGAATGGTCAATTCGTCCAAGTTAACATCCTTTATTTTTAAAGCAATTACTTCACTGACCCGTAAACCTGATCCGTAAGCCATAGCGATTATTAATTTATGTTTTTGATTGTAGACATTATTAATAATTTCTGCTATTTCATTTCGCGATAAGATAATTGGCAGTTTCTTTGTTTTTTTAGAAAATTTTAAATCAATTTTATCGTATTTTTTTAAAATATCTCGATAGAATAATTTAATGGCGTTGAGGTATAGGTTAATTGTTTGCGGGGCATAGCCCCTCTCTTGCTTGTTTAGTAAAAAAGTTTTAATATTTTTAATATTTAAATTTTCAACCCCATTTTGGTAAAATGAAAAATAATCTTTTAAACATTGCATATAGCTTTTTATGGTTTTAGGGCTGTAATTTCTTACTTTAAGCTCCATTTCCAGTTTTTCTAAGTAATTTTGTATAAATTAAGAAAATTATATATACTTAAATAGATGTATTAATTATACTTGTTATTCGTATAATATACAAATTAATTGGTCTTATATGGAAGACACTTCGGATAGTAGATAGTTAGCCGAAATTGGGCTGTTTTTATCCAACCACTTAACATATAATTCACTTATTCATTAACCATTAACTATAATCACTATGGAGAACAAAACAAATCCTTGGACAATCGTCCTTGCAGTAGTAATCACAGCCGTTGTCGTCGGCGGAGGTGTTTATTATTGGCAAACTCAAAATTCCACTAAGGTTTTGCCTGTGGAAAAAGTTACGACTCAACCTACAACTTCCGACACCAAAGAAGCGATCACTCAACCCGTAGTTAAAAGCAATAAGCCTGTCATTACCTACCCAGCAAACGGTTCCACGGTTAACGGCGTTACAATCAAAGGTACGGCAAAACCTAACAGTGAAATCTGGGCATACGTTATTTATCCTGAAAACGAAATGGCGTGTATTACAAGTAATTCCTATGCAAACGGAGGAGCTTCAACAGTGGATTCAAATGGGAATTTTGAGTTTGCATTAGCGGAGCCATGCAGTAAAAAGTTAACAGTTGTAGTTTCAGTCGAAGAGCCCGCCGCCGACAAAACGGGTGCATGCAGAAATTCTGAAAATGTGAGTGCACCTATTACATTCACTAATTCCGGTGAGTTGCCAGGGATTTGTTCCCAATAAAAACAGCCCAACATCAGCTAACAAAGGCTAAACGGTTCGCTTTCTTGAAGAAGCGCTCACCCATATTTTGGCCTGTTT
>Ga0155763_106_pt1 | contig 37686 bp, 54 predicted proteins | sample RifCSPlowO2_01_FD_107417 | JGI IMG/M metagenome (GOLD analysis project Ga0155763, IMG submission 107417) | Candidatus Buchananbacteria bacterium RIFCSPLOWO2_01_FULL_39_33
AAATCACTTAATCTCTTATAATTAACCATAGAAATCTAATGTAGCATTATTAGCGCTTCGCGCCAAATCTGTTGCGTTAGATTCTGGACTCAAACCAAGTTAAGATTTTAACTTTTAGTTTTAGTTTGAATAATGATAAGATGTCTTCATATGCCTTTTCGCTTTAGAAAAAATTTTATTCTCTTGGCCCTTATTATTATTACCGCTTCTTTAGTTTATTTTTCCCACCAGTGGAATGCCAATCCTCAAGTCAAGGGGGCGACAGAATGCGCTAATTGTTTGGTAATTTATTTTTTTGATGTTGGCCAGGGCGATAGCGGACTAATCAGAACATCTAACGGGCAGGATATTTTAATTGACGGCGGACCGGATAATCGGGTCTTGGAAAAATTAGGCCAATATTTACCGCTGGGCGACAATGATATTGAAATGATGGTTTTAACCCATCCGCACGCTGATCATGTTACCGGCTTAGTGGGTGTCTTGGAACGTTATCAAGTAAAAAAAATTTTAATGACCAAGGTGCCCTATGCCACTGCGGAATATCAAACCTTTTTAAATTTAATCAAGGAAAAAGATATTGCCACTGAAATCGTTAGCGGTCAAGAGACAATTACTTTAGAGGCCAGTACTACTTTAGATATCATCTGGCCGCTGGCCAATATTGCTGGTCAGCATTTCAGTAATCCCAATAATTCATCAATTGTTTTCAGTTTATCTTATGTTTCTTCAACGGCGCTGTTGATGGGTGATTTGGAGCAGGAAGAGGAATTGACCGCCGATTATCCCGATCTGATTAAAGCTGATCTTTTGAAAGTCGGCCATCACGGCTCAAATAATGCCAATGATTTAGCCTTCCTTTTAGCGGTTAGTCCCCAATATGCGGTTATATCGGCCGGCGCCAATAATCGCTATGGCCATCCGCAATATCGCGCTCTTAAGAATCTGGAGAAAGCCGGGGCAGAGATTTTTCGCACTGACCAGCAAGGCGATTTAATTTTCTATTCTAATGGCTGGGGTTTTAAGCCGGTTGACTGAGTTTCCACCTAATCTCTTGATTTCCAGAGATTTTTTTGTTAAAATTCCTACAAATTAACCAAAGTCATAAAAAATATGCCTGATAAAAAAATAAAAGCGCTTTTAGTGGAAGATGATCCAATGATATTGGAGATGTATAAGGCCAGGATGCAAGATGAGGGCTGGGAAGTTTTTTCAACCGACCGTGGCTCGGAAGCCGTTGAATTGGCCAAAAAAGAAAAGCCGCATATTGTTTTGTTGGATATAATATTGCCGGAAACTGATGGCTTTAGTGTTTTGCAGAAATTGAGGGCCGAAACAGCCACTAAAAATATTCCGGTTTTAATGCTTACCAATTTGGGGCAAGAGTCGGATCAGAATCGCGGCCAAGAGCTGGGTATTGAGGGGTATTTCATAAAATCACAGCATACGCCGGCTGATGTCATTGCTAAAATAAGGGGTCTGGTCAGCCGTCGGTAAACTGCACCGGTTGCCAATCAAAATAAATAAATTAATCCTATTAAATAAATTTTTATTTTTTATATTTTTAATTTTTTATAATTATGAAAGAAACAATTGAAAGGACTTTAGTTCTTTTAAAACCAGATGCAGTGAAAAGGGGATTGCTGGGAGAAATTATAACGCGTTTTGAAAAAGCCGGTCTAAAAATCGTAGCTATGAAGCTGAAATGGGTTGAGGTCGAAAAAGCCAAGAAGCATTACACTGAAGATATCTCTATAAGACGCGGCGAAAAAGTCAGAAAAGTTTTATTGGACTTTATCATCACCGGTCCGGTTTTGGCTCTGGTGATAGAAGGAGTTGAGGCCATTGAAAATGTCCGGCTAATGGCCGGTGATACTGAGCCCAAATCGGCTTTACCCGGCACTATTCGCGGCGACTATTCTCATGTCAGTTATCGTCATGCTGATTTAGAAAATAAAGCGGTGGAAAATATTATTCACGCTTCTTCTAATAAAGCCGATGCCCAGCGAGAAATATATTTGTGGTTCAATGAAGATGAAATTTACGATTATCAGACAGTCCATGAAGCTCATACTTTTTAAGTAAAATAAAAACAGACCGTCTCAAGCGGGCTGTTTTTATTTTATTCCTTTTTTCTTATAGGTTTTCAGGCAACTGGTGCAGATTTTCATTTTTTGCCCACCGATTTTTTTGCTTTGCAGGTTTATTTTCATGGTCCTTTTGGCTTTGACGTGCGAGTGGCTGACCCTATAGCCGACAGTCGTGCCCCGGCCGCAAATTTCACAAACTTGTGACATAACTTTAAAAGTTTGAATTAAAAATTATCTGGTAATTAGTTTATCATATTTGCTAAGTAAAGTCAATAATGATACTATTGTTAAGTAAAAAGTATAAAGTTATAAAGTAGAAAGTATTGATTGTAATAATTGGAGCTTTATAACTTTCAACTTAATAACTTTTAACTAATTTTATGCCGATCAATTGGCTTTTTTCCGAACCGATATTATTTATTTCCTGGATAGTAGCTATACTTATTACTTTGACTATCCACGAATTTTCTCATGCTCTTAGCGCCAAATATTTTGGCGATAATACCGCCGAATTAATGGGCCGGGTCAGTTTAAATCCCTTGGCTCATATTGACCCCTTGGGTTTTGCCATGCTGCTTTTTGTCGGTTTTGGCTGGGCTAAGCCGGTGCCAGTCAATCCTTACAATTTAAGAAAAGCCAGAGTGGCCAGCGCGCTGGTTTCACTGGCTGGACCATTGGCTAATTTATTGGGAGCGGTGGTTTTCAGCTTGTTACTTAATTTTATCTCTCCGGTTTTGGGTTCCCAGAATATGTTGGTCAATTTTTTGTTTTTGTTGGTTTTAGTCAATGTTATTTTAATGGTCTTTAATCTCATACCCATACCTCCTTTGGACGGTTCTAAAGTCCTTTTTAGCATTTTGCCAGATAAGTACAATAACTTTAAGGAAAAATTTTCCCTTAATGGGCCTTTTATACTTATTGCGCTGCTTTTATTGGATAATTTTTTGAATCTCAATATTTTTTCCAGTTTGTTTAATTTCACCTTAAATATCCTGTCTAATTTTTTGTAATGGCTTTTAAATATTTTTAACGCTTGACTTATTTCAGATAATTGTTTAAAATATCCTTGTTGAATCTGGTGCTGTCAAGATCAATAACTTCCGCCATTTCCCAATAGTTATAAGTAAAATAAACCTATATTAATTGGGCTTCCCTCAGCTAGGGAATTTTTTAATCAAAAAACTTCGTATTTATTTATTATGCCGACCATCAACCAATTATTAAAAAAGGGCCGAACCAGTAAAAAATCCAAATCCAAAACCCCTGATTTGCAGATTACTTTAGACAGTTTACATCGGAAAAGAAAAACCATGTCCAAGGGCAATCAATTCAAAAGGGGGGTTTGTTTGCAGGTGAGGACTACTACTCCTAAAAAACCGAACTCGGCGCTGAGAAAAATCGCTCGGGTTCGTCTTTCTAATGGTCAGGAAGTCACTGCTTATATTCCCGGTGTGGGTCATAATTTACAAGAACACTCCATTGTTTTAGTCCGCGGCGGCCGGGTTAAGGATTTGCCAGGTGTCCGATACCACGTGGTTCGGGGCGTTTATGATGCGGCCGGCGTTAGCGCTAGAAAACGCGGCCGCAGCAAATATGGGGCTAAGAAAGAAAAATCAGCTAATAAATAAAATTACAGGAATGCAAGAATATAAAAATAGATTTTATAAAGAAATTTAATAAATGTTTTTATATTTTTATATTTTTATATTTTTAAATTTTTAAAATTATGAGAGGAAAACCAGCGCCCAAAAGGCCAATCATTGCCGATGCCAAATTCAACCGTGATGATTTAGCCAAGTTTATCAATTATATAATGGAGCGGGGTAAAAAGACCCTGGCCGAAGATATTGTCTATGAAATGATGAATATTATTTCTGATAAGACCAAATTAGATCCGGTGGAAGTTTTTGAAACCGCCATTAGGAATGTTTCTCCGACAGTGGAAATCAAAGGCCGCCGAGTCGGCGGCGCCAATTATCAAGTGCCGATAGCTGTCAGATCGCAAAGAAGCTTTACCTTGGCCTGCCGCTGGCTGATTGATGCCGCTAAAGCCAAGAAAGGCCGGAAAATATCTGAAAGATTAGCCGAAGAAATCATCAGCGCTTACAACAGTGAAGGCGCGGCTTTCAAAAAGAAACAAGACACTTACCGCATGGCCGAAGCCAACCGGGCTTTTGCTCATTTTGGCAGGAATTAATAAATAATTTTCAATTTCTAATTTCTAATTCCTGCCGGCCGGCCGGCAAGTTCAAACAATTTAAAAATGATTAAATTTTAAAATTATAAAATTAGATCATTGTTTGAAAATTGAAAATTTTTAAATTTTATTATGCCCCGAAAACAACCCTTGGAAAAAGTCCGTAATATCGGAATTATCGCTCATATTGATGCCGGCAAGACCACTGTCTCCGAGCGGGTTTTGTTTTACACCGGGAAAAAGCATAAAATCGGCGAAGTTCATGAAGGCGAAGCCACTATGGACTGGATGGAACAGGAACAGGAACGAGGCATTACCATCACTTCAGCGGCCACCACTTGCTTTTGGCCTAATGCCAATTGGCTGGGCGGCGGCGATATACAGATCAATATTATTGATACTCCAGGCCATGTGGACTTTACAGCCGAAGTGGAGCGTTCACTGCGGGTTTTAGACGGCGGCGTAATTGTCTTTGACGGTGTGGCCGGCGTGGAGCCCCAATCGGAGACCGTTTGGCGGCAATCAGAAAAATATCATGTGCCCAAAATCGGCTTTATTAATAAGATGGACAGAATGGGTGCTGACTTTTATTATGATTTGAAAACTATTTATGACCGCCTGACTCCCCGCGCCCACCCAATTCAATTGCCTCTCGGCGCCGCCGAAACTTTTAAAGGCATCATTGATCTTTTTGCCATGAAAGCCAGAATCTATTTGGATGATTTGGGTACCAAGTGGGAAGATCTGGAAATTCCAGCTGAAGAAAAAGCTCGAGCAGTTGAGTATCGGGCCAAGTTAATTGAAGCGATTGTGGAAAATGACGAGGCCTTGATGGAAAAATATTTGGCCGGCAAAGAAATTCCCCTAATTGATTTAAAGAAGGTGTTGCGCCGAGCGGTTATCGCCAATAAAATTGTGCCGATTATGTGCGGTTCGGCTTTGAAAAATAAAGGCGTCCAGTTTTTATTGGATGCTGTGGCTGAATATTTGCCTTCGCCGATTGATATTGACGCACCCATTGCTCATCACCCCGATGATTTAGCCAAAGAGATTAAGGTTGAGGTTACAGATGAAGCGCCTTTGATCGGCCTGGCTTTTAAAATTGCCACCGATCCTTTTGTCGGCAAATTGGTGTTTTATCGCGTCTATAGCGGTATTTTGAAATCCGGTTCTTACGTGGTCAATCAGACCACTGGCGATAAAGAACGAATTGGCCGTATTTTAAGAATGCATGCTAATTCCCGAGAGGAAGTCAGCGAGGTCTATTCTGGAGAAATTGCCGCTATTGTGGGTTTGAAAGGCACCACCACCGGTGATACCATTTCTGATCCCAGCGTTAAAGTTTTATTGGAGAATATTATTTTTCCGGAACCAGTTATTGATATTGCCGTTGAGCCCAAAACTAAAGCTGATCAGGAAAAAATGGGTCTGGCTTTGTCTAAACTGGCCGAAGAAGATCCGACCTTTAGAGTCAGAACCGATGAAGAAACCATGCAGACCATTCTTTCTGGCATGGGCGAATTGCATTTGGAAATTATTATTGACCGCATGAAGCGCGAATTCAAAGTTGAAGCCAATATCGGCAAACCGCAAGTGGCTTATCGGGAAACCATCAAAGGAGTAGCTGAAGCCGAGGGTAAATATATCAGGCAGTCCGGCGGGCGCGGACAATACGGCCATTGCTGGATCAGGCTTGAGCCGACGGAAAAAGGTGAGGCCGGTGTCCAAAAAGAATTTGAATTTGTTGATGCTATTAAAGGCGGCGTGGTGCCCAAGGAATTCATTAAGCCGATTGAAAAAGGCATCAGAGAAGCGATGGATAGGGGCATTGTGGCGGGCTATCCGCTGATTAATGTCAAGGCTACTCTCTATGATGGCTCTTATCATGATGTTGACTCTTCGGAAGCGGCTTTTAAAATCGCCGGTTCTTTGGCTTTCCAGGATTCGGCTAGGAAAGCCAATCCGATATTGTTGGAACCGATTATGAAAGTGGAAGTGGTGACTCCCGAACAGTTTATGGGTGAAGCTATTGGCGACTTAAATTCCAGAAGGGCGATTATCGGCCAGATGGAAGATCGAGGCGAAGGCGCTTCAGCGGTTAAAGTCATCAGCGCCGAAGTGCCACTCTCGGAAATGTTTGGCTATATGACCACTTTACGCTCATTAACTCAAGGCCGCGCTTCTTACACGATGGAATTTTTAAAATACAACGAGGTACCTAAGAATGTGGAGGAAAAGATTAAGGAAGTTAGGGGCACAACCAAAGCTCGAGTTTGATAATTTATTACAAACTTTAGTTCATCTACTATAAAAGGAGGAAAACAATGTCCAGTTGTGGTTGTGAAGGAAGTTGTCCCCTATGCCGAATCGGCGAAGTGGATAATCACCAATGTAATTGCTGTAAAGTGGAATTTTGCCAGAAATGCCACGGTCTTATAAACAATGTTAAATCGGGGAATATATTACCGTGTCAATGCGCTAAATAATGTGTCAAAACATCCGAGCCGCCTGGTTTAGCCAGCGGCTTTTTCTTTTTTAGAAAAAAAGTGAGTAAATATTATATTAAAATATTGAATTCCCGCATCAAGCCTGCCGGCTGGTACGAGTTGACAAGACAAAATGTACGTACCTTGTTCGTACAGCGTCCGTACATTTAAAATAAAAATATAAAAATCTAGAAATATAAAAATATAAAGCCAAAGGATCCCCTTCGGGAAATAAAAAAAGAGACCTAAATTTCAGGTCTCGGGATTTTGGGTCTCAATCTTGGCGATTAGCTTAGTTCTTATTTTTTCAAAATTATCACCCAGCTTTTTTGGACTGCCTTGATCCATATATTTTATGGCTGTTAATAACAAATATATTTCTGCCAGTGTCAGCTCAAGAGAAATTTTTTTAGAGGATTTACTCATGACTTTTTCTTCAAATGAGTTGATTTTCAATTTTAACTATCAGATTGCTGATGGCCGGAGCCGAGTTAAGATGGCCGACTATATCTTGGTCTAATATCGCATGTTCACTGGCTAAAGCTGCTAAAATCAACTTAACTTCTTTTAGCTCCAATTCAAGGTGTTGGGTTTTGGGGTTCATCAGCTTTCTCCAATATGAAGATAATCCTATTCGCATTATCAAAATGATCAATCGCTTGAATGGCCAATCGTCCGTCAATTTTAATATAACGGATGTTTGTTCGGAATAAACCGTTTGGGAGTCTAAAACTACTCCAATCACTCATCACTTCAATTTTTGGCGGTGCCATGGACCATTTAATCTCATCTTGGGTACTGGACAAGGTGGCTGTTGATTCTACACTTAACTGCTCATTCCGGTCTTCATTTATTATTTTAATTTTAGCCAATATGAAAGTTAAGATTAATAAACTAAGAATGATAAAGTATTTTATTGACCAATGCACGGTCTGATTATTACTCTTAGTTTCATTCATAGCTTATTCTCCTTTTATCGGGCGGCCTAAGTTTAGCTATGAAAAGTTTGAACTGATATCTGATTAGCGGCTTCTTTTAATTTCCAAAAAGATTTGGTAGCTTTTGGACCTAAAATGACTTGATCCAAAGGACCTTTCAAGTTAGCCGGCATTTGCTCTGGCAACAGGGGAAAAGGCAGATTATTTTCTTCACAATAGGCCCGGCCGACCGCTTCCACTTTAGCTAAAAAATTATTACCAAATAAAGTTGAACCAAAGTCGCCAAACTTAGATAAGAAACTGAAGTATGTTTGGTAAAGTTTATAAATTTTATAAACATCCATCATAGTTACAGTTTCAGGCATCGGCTAGCTCCTTGTTTTTTACTTCTTTGATTATTGAAAGGTACGAATATTAGCTTTGATCTTATAACTTATTAACTTTATATGTCAAGTTTGGTTAATTTCCCAAAAACTTGATAAATTACATTTTTTCCATTAGAATTAAGCCAAACCCCCCAGTGGGGTAATTAAAACTTTCTAAAAATATGGAATCCATTCAAAAAGTGATAAATTTAATTAAAAAAACCGGTGATAAAGTTGTAATTTTAGACAAAAACGATGATTTGAGTTGTGTGGTTATGACGGTAGCCGATTACGAAAAACTGGTTTTAGGTCAATCAGGCCTTCAGGGCTTGACAGAAGAAGAATTATTGGATAAAATAAACCGCGACATTGCTATTTGGCAGGACTCTCAAGAAAACGGGCATTTGCCAATAGATCAGCATGATTTTTCACAGGACTTGGCTCAAAATAGCCAATCAGCCAGGGACTCCAGTTTTGATGATACTCCTTGGCCGGCGGTTGATGAAATTGATGAAAATAATGATTTTTTGCTAAATTCAGATGATTTTAAAGAGTCGCCAATCAATGAATTATCAGAAGATGAGGATGAAGACAGGTACTATTTTGAGTCGGTGGAATAGGTGGAATAACTGTAGATAAGTGTCTTAGCCACTAAACACTTGCAAAAATTATAATTTTTGTTATAATAATTACACATTTTTAAAAATAAATAAGTTATCGAGGCCTGGGTAAAACTCCCTTGATTATAAAGGCGAGGGTCTCGAGAAGGAATCAACCAAAATGGCTGAAAATTTTGACAGAAGCAAACCGCATGTAAATGTGGGCACTATCGGTCACGTTGACCATGGTAAGACCACTTTGACGGCGGCTATTTTGCAGGTTTTAAGAGCAAGGGGTTTATCTTCCCAGGATAAGTCCGTTGACCAAATTGACGCTGCTCCTGAAGAAAGAGAGCGTGGTATTACTATTGCTACTGCTCATGTTGAGTATGAGACCGAGAAAAGGCATTATGCCCACGTTGATTGTCCGGGACATGCCGATTATATTAAAAATATGATTACCGGCGCGGCTCAAATGGACGGAGCCATTTTAGTGGTTTCAGCTACTGACGGCCCCATGCCCCAAACCAAAGAACATATCTTGCTGGCCAGACAGGTAGGCGTGCCTTATATAGTTGTCTTTATTAATAAAGTTGACCAAGTTGACGATCCATCGTTGATTGATTTGGTTGAAGAAGAAATCAGGGATTTATTGAAAAAATATGAATTTGATGGTGATAAAGCCCCGGTTATCAGGGGCTCGGCTTTAAAAGCTCTCCAAGATCCTAAAGGTTCGGAATCCGAACAGGTGATGAAGTTGATGGAGGCCTTAGACAGTTATATCCCAGTGCCGGAAAGAGCCACTGACTTGCCGTTTTTGATGCCGATTGAAGATATTTTCTCAATTGAGGGTCGGGGCACGGTGGTTACTGGCAGAATTGAAAGAGGCATTGTTAAATTAAATGAGGAAGTTGAAATCGTCGGTTTAACCGCTACCCAAAAAACAGTGGTTACCGGCATTGAAATGTTCAATAAGAATTTAGATGAAGGCCGGGCTGGCGATAATGCCGGTGTCTTACTTAGAGGTGTTAAAAAAGACGATGTGGAAAGAGGCCAGGTCTTGGCTAAGCCAGGAACTATCACTCCTCATAGCGAGTTTGAAGCCGAGGTCTATGTTTTAGCCAAAGAAGAAGGCGGCAGGCATAAGCCATTTTTCAAGGGCTATAAACCGCAATTTTATATCAGGACTACTGATGTTACCGGTGAAATTGATTTGCCGGAAGGCACGGAAATGGTCATGCCAGGCGATACTGTTAATTTGAAGATTAAATTAGGCAAGGAAGTGGCAATGGAAGAAAAGATGAAATTCGCTATCAGAGAAGGCGGCCATACTGTCGGCGCTGGCGTGGTAACTAAGATTATTAAATAAACCATTTTATAAACAGATAATCGGGGATTGGCGGCCGAGCCACCAGTCCCTGAAGTTACCCGGTGGGGTGAAACTGAAATTTAAAAACATGGTAAGCACAACTATTGCAAGCAAAGAAAAAGAAAAAGCTCATCAAAGGATTAGAATAAAGATCAAGGCCTATGATCATAAGGTTATTGACAATTCTGCCAAAAAGATCATTGAAACCTGCCTTAGAAACGGTGTGGCGATAGCTGGTCCGGTGCCATTGCCGACTGAAAAAAAGAAATATACAGTTAACCGTTCAACTTTCGTGCATAAAGACAGTCGTGAGCAGTTTGAAATGAGGATCCACAAAAGATTATTGGATATCATTGATCCTGACGCTAAGACCGTTGATGCCCTGATGAACTTGAATCTGCCAGCCGGCGTGAACATTGAGATTAAAATGTAGAACCTACGAATCTACAAATTATTTACAAATTTACAAATAAATATTTGTAAATTTGTAACCGATTTGTGGATTGGTAGAGTTTAGTAAATTACAATTAGGAACCGAAGATAGAAGTACTTTTCTGATTTTGGAGAGAGAACTCGCCAGTAGCTCAGCTGAACAAATTGCACTATACGCTACGGCGAAGCGTGTGAACAGCTAAGTGTTCTCTCTCCTCCAATTTTGGGAGGGATTAGAGTAATACTCTTTTGTACTTGGGTTAGGACCAAGCAACTGAGTTCCCCTCCCTCTCTGTTTTTTTGGAGAAAGGTCAAACCCTTAATTGGGTTGTCTGGAAAAAGACTAGATAAACCTCTGATTAGATTTCTGGAGGAAGCCAGGTCTAAAAAGAGTATCTTTCTCCTTTTATCTTCGGTTCTTAATGATAAAATCTATCCGCTGTGGCGGATAAGCAATCATTTCCATAAGTGGAAAAAGATCCCAAGTTATTAGAAGCCAACAGGGGAAAACCTCCAATCGTGGCAGTTGATTGACAAGGAAAAAAAGAGAGACAGTTTTATAACTATCTCACCAAAATATCTTAAAAATTAATAGATTTTAAGCTCAAGGTTATTGAGCGGTTAGATCTGGCTTTTTTAAGATAGCCGGATTTTTTATTTATACAAATTTATAAATCATTTACAAATTTACAAATATTTGTAGATTAGTAGCTGATTGGTGGATTGGCAGCAAAACGGATAAATTAAAACACCAGTATGAAGTTTATTTTAGGCAAAAAATTAGCTATGACTCAGATTTTTGGAGCCAATGGGCAAGCCGTTCCAGTAACGGCGGTTTTAGCCGAACCCAATATTGTTGCTCAAGTTAAAACGGCCGATAAAGATAAATACAGCGCGGTTCAGGTCGGTTTTGGAGCGGGTAAAAATCTTAATAAGCCTCAAGCCGGACATTTAAAGGGCTTGGATCATCTTAAAATAGTCAGAGAGTTCAGAATAAGTCCGGCTGAAGCCGTTAAACTAAAAAGGGGCGATAGAATTACCGTTGATGTTTTTAAAAAAGACGATAAGGTTAAAGTTGTCGGCACTTCCAAAGGGCGAGGTTACCAAGGCGTGGTTAAAAGGCATGGTTTTCATGGCAGTCCGGCTTCTCACGGCCATAAAGACCAGTTGAGAAAATCGGGCTCCATTGGCGCTACTGATCCGGCCAGGGTTTTCAAGGGTATGAGAATGGCTGGTCGAATGGGTCACGACCAGATTAGCGTTTTGGGCTTGGCGATAGTGGATATTGACCAAGAAAAGAATATCCTTTACATCAAGGGAGCAGTGCCGGGAGCTCGAAATGGCTTATTGCTTATCAGCGCTCCGGGAGAAATGAAGATTCAAGCCAGCCAGAAAACCCTGTCTGCGCAGGCAGGAATAAAACAAAAAAACACGGAGGAACAAAAACCGACAGCAGAAGCTATAGAAGAAGCCAAGTCGGAAACAGCAACTGAAATATAAATAATCCTATAAACTGCCCACTACTCACTAGCCACTACTCACTACCAACTAATTATGAAGATCCCAGTTTACAATTTAAGCGGTGATAAAATTAAGGATATTGAAATAAGCCAGAGGATTTTTGGTGTTAAGCCCAAAGTTGAAGTTGTTCACCAGGTAGTGGTGGCTCAAACAGCCAACGCCCGTCAGGTTTTGGCCCACACCTTGGATAAAAGTGAAGTCAGGGGCGGCGGCAAGAAACCCTGGAGGCAAAAAGGCACCGGTCGAGCTCGGCACGGATCAATCCGTTCCCCCTTATGGCGCGGCGGTGGCATTACTTTCGGCCCAACCAAATATCGAAATTTTTCTAAAATTATCAATAAAAAACACAAGCAGTTGGCTTTAGCCATGTGTTTATCAGATAAGATTTTGGCTAAGGCCTTGATCGTGTTGGAAAAGTTGGAATTACCCACCGGCAAAACTAAAGATTTGAAAAATTGGCTTGATAACCTTAAATCAAAAATAACCGACATTCAGAATAAGAAAAAATTTTTATTGGTGCTTGATAAAAATGATCAGAGTCTAATCAGGGCGGTAAAAAATTTGGATAAAACTGACGTTATTTTAGCTGACAGTTTGAATTGCCTGGATATTTTAAGCCACGATGCCATTTTAACTTCCGAGCCAGCTATTACCCAAATTGATAAGCATTATAAAAAAGTCAGTGTCAAAAGAAGTCGGGAATCAGAAATAAAAAATAAGAAATAAATTTGATCTGTTAAATTAGCTAAAGTTATGAGTATTTTTGATAAGTTTAAAAAATCTAAGATCGAGAGAGCCCAATCAGTCGTTTCTAAAAAAGAAACTGCTAAGGTTAAGATTGACAGGCCAGAGCCCAATATTTCAAAAACTGAAGTTGATGACCAGCCGAAAGTCAATCAATCATTTTCAGCTAAGGACTCAAAATTTCACGGTCTTTTAGTTAGACCATTGATTACTGAAAAAGCCACTAACTTAGGGCAGAAAAATCAATATGTGTTTGCCATATCAAATAAAGCCAATAAGATTCAGATAGCGCAAGCTATTGAGGCCAGGTATGGCGTCAAGCCGATTAAAGTCAATGTTTTAAATATTTCTGGTAAGGTTGTCAGGCGGGGCAGGCAGATCGGCCGGACCAAGGATTGGAGAAAGGCCGTTATCACTTTGCCGGCCGGAAAAAATATTCAGATTCATGAAGGAGTTTAATAATTTAAGAATTAATTAATTGTTTTCCGCTCAAGGCGCCGTGCCTGCCTCTGGCCTGGGATCTGCCTCTGGCCTGAAGAAATTAGAAATTTTAAAGAAATGGCAATAAAAATCTACAAACCAACTACTCCAGCCAGACGTCACACTTCAGTGTTGGCGAGTGATGATATTACTGCCAGTCAGCCGCAGAAACGGCTGGTTATTTCCGGCCAAAAAATGGCCGGCCGCAATAATCAAGGAAAAATTACTGTCAGGCATCAAGGTGGCGGCCAGAGGAAAAAAATCAGAATCATTGATTATAAGAGGGACAAGTTTGACATTCCGGCGAAAGTTGCCAGTATTGAATATGATCCCGGCCGGAATGCCCGAATAGCTCTCTTAAATTACACTGATGGTGAGAAAAGGTATATCGTGGCTCCTATTGAGTTGAAAGTTGGTGAAAAACTGATGAGTTCCAAGAAGTTGATTGAGTTTAAAGCCGGTAATGCCATGCCGCTCTTAGTTGTTCCACCAGGGATGTTTGTCTATAATGTGGAGATGATGCCGGGCAAAGGCGGACAATTAGCGCGCAGCGCCGGTAATGCCATTTATTTGATGGGCTTAGATGGCGGCCATGCTCAGCTGAAGATGCCCTCGGGGGAAATCAGATTGGTCTCTGATAAGTGTTTGGCTACTATCGGCTCAGTTAGCAACCAGGATTATAAGAATATCAGATGGGGTAGAGCTGGCCGGATGAGACATAAAGGTATTAGGCCGACAGTCCGAGGCAAAGCCATGAATCCAGTTGATCATCCTCATGGCGGCGGCGAAGGCAATAACCCTATTGGTTTGAAGAATCCTAAAACCCCCTGGGGCAAGCCGGCGCTGGGAGTTAAGACCAGAAGGAATAATCGAATATCTGATCAGATGATTATTGCCAGAAGGCATACCAAAAAGAGGCATAAGTAAAAAGCCAAATCAAGGTAAAATCAATTAATTAAAAAATAATTTTCATTTTCTAATTAAATTTTTAATTTAGCGAAGCGGTTATGTCCAGAAGTTCAAAAAAAGGTCCTTATGTCAACCAAAAACTATTGAAGAAAATGGCCAGAGTTCCCAGAGGCGAGAAAGTCGTCATTCGGACTTGGGCCAGGGAAAGCACTATTACTCCGGAAATGGTCGGCTTTACTTTTGGCGTGCACACTGGCCGCGAACATTTGCCGGTTTTAATTATTGAAAATATGGTCGGACATAAATTAGGTGAATTTGCGCCCACTAAAAAATTCGTCCGCCATGGCGGCAAAATCCAAAAAGCCATAGAGCAAGAGAAAAAATAATATGGAAATCAGAGCCAAGGCAAAATTTATCAGGATTTCTCCGAAAAAAATGAGGTTGGTTGCCAACTTGATTCGCGGCTTGGCGGTGGATCAGGCGGCTGTTCAATTGAAATTTAGCAAAAAAAATGCTGCTTGGCCGATAGCCAAATTATTAAAATCAGCTATTGCTAATGCGGAAGAAAATGAGAATTTAAAAAGGAATAATTTGTTTATTAAAGAAATCAATGTTGATGGCGGCCCGACTTTAAAGCGCTGGCTGCCGAAAGCCATGGGCCGCGCTACTCCGCTAATTAAAAGATCTTCCCATATCAGCTTGGTTTTAGCGGAAAAAGTTCCTACTGTCGGAACAGACAAAGTTAAGAAAGAAGATACCAAAGACGATCTTATTAAAATAGAAGATTTGGGAAAAATCAGCCGCCAGAACAAAACTGAGGATAAAAAAGAAGAAAAAAAACCGGCAAGCAGCGGCCGCCAAGGCGGCCCAGTCAGCCAGAAAATAGTTAATAAAATTTTTAATAGAAGAACCGGCAGTTAAAGGACTGGTAGGTTGTAGCTTTTTAGCTTTTTAGTCAATAATCAATTAAGAAGTTAAAAATACTATAACCTAATAAGCTAACTAGCTAAAAAGCTAAAACCATGGGACAGAAAGTTCATCCAAAAGCGTTTAGATTAAAAATCAATAAAACCTGGGATTCCAAGTGGTTTTCTGACCGGGATTTTTCGCAATTATTGGAACATGATATAAAAATCAGAAAATTTATTTTGAATAAATTTAAAGCAGCCGGGATTTCTCGCGTGGATATTGAAAGATCAAGCAATGGCCTTAGTCTTAATGTTCGTTGCGCTAAGCCGGGCCTTGTTATTGGCCGAGGCGGCCAAGGAGCCGAAGATCTGAAAAAAGAAATCCATAATAAGTTTATGAAAGATGCTTTTAGCCGCCAAAGAGGCATCAAGAACATAAATATTAACATTATTGAAGTGGAGAATCCCAGTTTGGATTCCTCGATCATTACCCAGCAGATTATTGCTGATTTGGAAAAAAGGATTCCTTTTAGGCGGGCTGTTAAACAAGCCATGGGACGGGCGGAAAAAGCCGGAGCCAAAGGCATTAAAGTTATTGTTTCTGGCCGGTTAAACGGAGCTGAGATTGCCAGAAGGGAAACATTTTCAACTGGCAAAGTGCCATTGCATACTCTGCGCGCCGATATAGATTATAGCCGCGATGCCGCGATGACGATTTATGGAAAAATAGGAGTTAAGGTTTGGATTTATCGCGGTGAAATATTTGCTGAAACTAATAATCAGGCCAAAGCCGAAGCGGTTAAGAGTTTTAAATAATTAGATGGTAGTGAGTAGCGAGTAGCGAGTAGAAATTTTTAAAAATAATTCTATTCACTACTCACTACTCACTACTCACTACCAACTACAAACTAATAAAGATATGTCTTTAGCGCCAAAAAAATTAAAAATGAGAAAACCACATCGTCCAGCTGTTAAAGGTATGGCGGCCAGAAGCAACGCCATTGCTTTTGGCGCGTTTGCCCTTAAAGCGACTACCGGCGGCTGGGTTAGTGCCCAACAGTTGGAGTCAGCCAGAAGAGTTATTACCAAGTTTGTCAAACGCGGCGGCAAAATTTGGATTAGAATTTTCCCGCATCGTCCAATTACCCAAAAAGGAACTCAAGCGACGATGGGCGGCGGCAAAGGCGTGCTGGAATATTATGTAGCCATAGTCAAACCCGGGACAATTATTTTTGAAATGGCTGGCATTGACGAGGCCGAAGCCAAGAAAGCCATGACTCTGGCTGGCTATAAATTGCCGGTTAGAACTAAATTTTTAGCCAAGGATTAATTATTATAAGATTTTCTATCAAGTATGGATATTAAAGAAATAAGAAACAAGCCATTATCAGAATTGAATCATCTTCTTGGCGAACTGAGAAAAAAAATGGATGATTTAAAATTCAAGGTCTATCAGAATCAGTTGAAAAATGTCAGAGAAATTAGAATCTTAAAAAAAGATATCGCTAAAATTTTAACGATTATATCCGAAAAAAATAAGGAGTAAGCTAATATTTATAGATTTATATGGCAAAAGAAAAACCAGTAATTAAAAGAAAGCTTAAAGGCGAGGTGATTTCCGATAAAATGGAGAAGACCGTTGTGGTTAGGGTTGATCGGTTTAAATTGCATCCAACTTATCAGAAAAGGTTTAAGGTTAGTAAAAAATACCAAGCCCATGATCCTAAGAATCAGTTTAAAATTGGCGATTCAGTGGAAATTATTGAATCCCGGCCACTAAGCCAGGCTAAAAGGTGGCGAGTAATTTATAAGTAATTAGATAGTAGGTTGTAGCTTTTTAGCTTGTTAGGGATTGTTTAAAATATTATAAATAAATCCTAATAAGCTAATAAGCTAACCAGCTAATAAGCTAAATATATATGGTTCAAGCCGAATCAATGTTAAAATCAGCCGATAACACTGGCGCTAAAAAATTGAAGGTTATCAGGGTTTTGGGCGGTTATAAAAAAAGGTATGCCAGCTTAGGCGATGTGGTCACGGCCAGCGTTAAGGAAGCGACTCCCCATAGCTTAGTGAAGAAAGGTGATGTTGTCCAGGCGGTTTTGGTGCGCACTAAAAAAGAAGTCAGGCGGCCAGACGGTTCTTATATTAGATTTGATGATAATGCCGCTGTTATTATTGACACTAAGAATAAGGATATGAGAGGCACTCGTATTTTCGGACCGGTAGCCAGGGAATTACGAAATTTAGGGTATCAAAAAATTATCAGTTTAGCGCCGGAAGTGCTTTAATTAGATGGTAGTGGGTAGTGAGTAGAAATTTTAAAATATTATGAAAATAAGAACAGGCGATAAAGTTAAAATATTATCAGGTAAAGATCAAGGTAAAACTGGCAAGGTTTTGCAGGTTTTCCTTAATGAAAATAAAGTGGTGGTGGAAGGCCTTAATTTAATGATTAAACATCAGCGTCCCAAAAAACAAGGAGAAAAGGGCCAAAGAATCCAGTTTCCAGCGCCGATTAATTCTTCAAAAGTCGCTCTTATTTGTCCTAAATGCGGCCAAAATTCCCGAGTGGGTTTTAAAATAACCGAATCAAGTTTGTCTGCTGAAGGCCAGGCTAAAAGCCGAAGAATTAAAAATAGGATTTGTAAAAAATGTCAAGAAGTAATTAATTAGATGGTAGTGGGTAGTGAGTAGTGGGTAGAAATTTAAAAATAATTCTACTAACTACCCACTACCACCCACCAACTAAAATATATGAAATCAATATTGTTTAAAAAATACCAGAAAGAAGCTCTGCCTCTCTTGAAAGAAAAGTTCGGCTATAAAAATAACTTAGCTGTTCCCAAAATTGAGAAGGTCAGTGTTAATATTGGAATTAATGCCAGAAGTTCAGAAAGCAATTATGCCGATAATGTTGAAGACCTGCTGGCTAAAATTACTGGTCAGAAACCGATTAAAACCAAAGCCAAAAAAGCTATTTCGGCTTTCAAGATTAGGCAAGGCCTGGTAGTCGGCGTGAAAACCACTCTCCGGGGACAAAGAATGTATGATTTCCTGGATAAGCTGGTTTTAGTAGCTCTACCCAGAATCAGAGATTTTCGTGGTTTGGATGTTAAAAGCGTCGATGGGCAAGGGAACTTGAATTTAGGTATTAAAGAACATAATGTTTTTCCGGAAATAAAATCTGATGAAGTTGAAAGAATTTATGGCTTGGAAATTTCTATTACTACTTCTGCCAAGACCTGCGAAGCAGGACTGGAATTATTCAAGGCCTTGGGCTTTCCTTTCAAAAAATAAAAGTAATATAAAAATAAAATTTATGATTATAAACGCCAATAACTTTAGATGATTAAATGAATTATTTTTATATTTTTAAGTTTTTAAGTTTTTAAATAAATATGGCAACTAAAGCGCAAATAGAGAAATCCAAGAAAACATCGAGCCAGTCGACTAGGGCTGTCAATCGTTGTTGGCGTTGCGGACGTCGGCACGGTTATATGAGGCAGTTTCATTTATGCCGGATATGTTTTCGGGAATTGGCCACCAATGGCCAGATTCCGGGAGTGACTAAATCATCTTGGTAAATAAATGAGTAGAAAGTTGTAAAGTATAAAGTTATCAAGTTCATTATTAAATTTTTCAACTTTCAACTTTTAACTTTATAACTTTTAACTAATTATCATTATATGACAGATCCAATTGCTGACATGTTAACCAGAATTAGAAATGCCTCTCTTGTTAAAAAGAAGCAGGTTTATATTCCGTTTTCCAAAATCAAGTTGGAAATTCTTAGGCTTTTGAAAGCCGAAGGATTTATTAAGGGTTTTGAAGAAATAAAGCCCGGTTCCACTGGTCAAAAATTCGGCGGTTTGGAAGTTGAATTAAAATATAATGGAGCTAACTCCGCTATTACCAGCCTTAAGAAAATTTCCAAGCCGGGCCGAAGAATTTATGCCGCCAGTGATGAACTGCCAAGGGTTTTAAACGATTTAGGTATTGCCATTATTTCTACTTCCAGCGGTGTTATGACCAATAAGAAAGCCAGAAAAATGGGATTGGGCGGAGAAATAATTTGCGAAGTCTATTAATTCAGCTTGTAGGTTGTAGCTTTTTAGGAATTAAACTAACAGCCATATAACCTAACAAGCTAATAAGCTAATCAGCTAATAAAAAAATGAGCAGAATCGGCAAGCAACAAATTAAAATTCCCAGTGGCGTTGAAGTTAAAGCCGACGATAAAGTTGTTATTGTCAAAGGGCCAAAAGGAGAATTGAAACAAATAATACATCCGTTTGTTACCATAGAAGTAAATGGCGATCTGGCTGTTATTAAAGTTAAAGATGAAAACAATAAGCAGCAAAGGGCTCTCTGGGGTCTTTTCGCTAGTTTGCTTAATAATATGATTATCGGTGTGACTCAAGGGTTTTCTAAACAGCTGGAAATTAACGGCGTGGGCTTTAAGGCGCTGGCAGCTGGTCGAAAACTGAATTTAAATGTTGGCTTTTCCCATCCAGTGGAATATAATATTCCGGAGGGGATAGAAGTGAAAACGGAAGGCAATCTTATAACCATTACCGGCATTGATAAGCAATTAGTTGGGGAAATTACTGCCCAAATTAGAAAAATTAAGAAACCGGAGCCCTATAAAGGCAAAGGCCTTAAATATGTTGGCGAAGAAATTAAGAAAAAAGCCGGTAAAACCGCTGGTAAAGAATAAATAACTCCTACTAATTTACAAATCAACTACAAATTTATAAATAATCAAAATTTAATTTGTAAATTTATAAGAGATTTGTAGGTTAGCGAGTAAATTGGCTAAGCTAAATTATCATGAAAAAATCACAGAAAATAAAAAATCAAGCCAGAATAAGAAGGCATAAGAGAGTCAAGGCCAAAATTTTTGGTACTGCTAAATATCCTCGGCTTTCAATTTATAGGAGCTTAAATCATATTTATGCCCAGTTAATTGATGACCAAAGTGGCCAAACCATTGCCAGCGTTAGTGACTTGGAAGTTAAAAAAGGCCAGACCAGAATTGAAAAAGCCACTATGATTGGCCAGTTAATTGCCCAAAAAGCTATTAATAAAAAAATCACCAAGGCTGTTTTTGATCGGGGCCGATTTAAATATCACGGCCGGGTTAAAGCCGTGGCTGATGGCGCTAGAGCCGAGGGCTTAAAAATATAATATTAGCTGGTAGTGGTAGCTTTTTAGCTTTTTAGTAAATAACCAACTAAGAAGTTAAGAAGTCCTAACCTAAAAAGCTAAGAAGTTACCAGCTAACAATCTAACAAGCTAATAAGCTAAATAAATATGTCAGGCAAAGACACTAACAAGAAAAAATTAAAAATCAGGAAAGAACAACCGGAATTTGAACAACAAATAGTTGATTTGGCTCGCGTAACTAGAGTTATGGCCGGTGGCAAAAGGATGCGTTTTCGGGCTTGCGTTGTTATTGGTGATAAAAAAGGCCAAGTCGGTGTTGGCTTAGCCAAAGGCCGGGATGTTGCTTTAGCGGTAGAAAAAGCCGTGGCTAAAGCCGAAAAAAATCTAACCAAAGTCAATCTGGTTAATGGCACTATACCCCATGAGATTTATGTTAAGGTTGGCGCCGCCAAAGTGCTTTTAAAACCAGCTCCGGCAGGCACTGGCATTATTGCCGGTGGTGCTTCCCGCCTAGTGTTGGAATTGGCCGGAGTTAAGAATGTGGTGTCTAAAATTATGGGCACTAATAATAAAATCAGTAATGTTGATGCTACCATTAAAGCCCTTAGCTCGTTGAAAAAAATCAAAGAAGAAAAAATCGATAATAAAGAAGACAAAAATATAAAAATACAAGAATAAAATAATATAAAAATATAAAATAAATTCATAGATTATAAATAAAGTATTAACCATAATAAAATTATGGCAATAATACAAAGAGATGTTTTTATTTTTTTATGTTTTTAAATTTTTAAAATTATGATTATAACTCTATCAAATTTAAAGCCAGCCAAGGGCGCTGTTAAAAAACGCCGTGATATCGGCCGAGGCGGTAAACGCGGTTCTTATTCCGGGCGAGGCCTAAAAGGACAAAAAGCCAGAAGTGGCGGCAAATCAGGCCTCAAGGCCCTTGGTTTCAAGCAAACTCTCCAAAGAATTCCTAAGCTTAGGGGTTTTAAGGGTCTCAAAGCCAAAATGGCCATTGTCAATTTGTCTGATTTGGGTAAAGTTTTTAAGAGCGGCGATCTGGTCACTTCCAGGGAATTGATTAAATCAGGCCTGATTGACTCGGCTAAAAATGGAGTCAAAATTTTAGGTAACGGCCAGTTGAAAAAAAATCTTAATGTTTTTGTTGAGGCCTATTCGGCTTCGGCCAAAGCAGCCATTGAGAAGGCCAGCGGCACAGCCGAGGTGTTTAAAAAACCAGCCATCAAGAAAAAATAAAATAAATAATTTAATCACTGCTAATTCGCCAATCGCTGGTAAATTTACAGGGCCTGGATTTTTCTAAATTATGTTAAATAAAATCGTTCAAATCTGGAAAATCAATGATTTAAGGAAAAGCATTTTATTTGTGCTGGCTATGCTGGTAATTTTTAGAATTGCCGCTCACATTCCGGTGCCCAATGTTGATGTTGGAGCGCTTAAGAATCTTTTCCAAAACAATCAATTATTGGGATTGATCAATGTTTTTTCCGGTGGCAGTATGGAAAATTTCTCCGTAGTCATGCTGGGCATTGCGCCTTATATTACCGCTTCCATTATTTTTCAGCTCCTGACCATGGTCATTCCTAAATTAGAAGAACTCTCCAAAGAAGGCGAGTATGGTCGGCAAAAAATAAATCAATGGACTAGATGGCTGACCGTGCCTTTAGCTTTTTTGCAGTCCTTCGGTATGATTACGATTTTAAGACAATCAGCAGCCGATGTTCTGCCAAACTTTACTTCTTGGCAAATGCTGGTGGCCATGGTCACTATCACTGGTGGCACTATATTTTTAATGTGGATCGGAGAACTTATTTCTGAGAAACATATCGGCAATGGAATTTCTCTTTTGATTTTTGCCGGCATTATCTCTGGCTTGCCAACCAGTGTTGGCAGCACTTTTTATACCTATGACCAGACCCAAATAGTCAATATGATTGTTTTTACCGCCATTGCCCTGATTACCATTATTAGTGTAGTGATTATCACTGAAGGCCAAAGGAATATTCCGGTCTCTTACGCTAGAAGAATTAGGGGTAATAAAGTTTATGGCGGGACTAACACTCATTTGCCTTTACGGGTTAACCAAGCTGGCGTTATTCCGATCATCTTTGCTATCGCCATTATTATGTTTCCACCGCTAATTGCTCAACTTTTTTTAAGAGTGAAAACCAGTTGGCTGGCTGCTTCAGCCCAGTGGGTGGTGCAGATTTTTCAAGACCAGCTTTTTTACGGTATCGCTTATTTTGTGATGGTCGTAGCTTTCACTTATTTTTATACGGCTGTTATTTTTCATCCTGATCAAATTGCTGAAAACTTGCAAAAACAGGGTGGCTTTGTTCCCGGCATTAGGCCAGGCAAGACCACAGCCGAATATCTGCAAAAAATTGTCACTCGCATTATTTTTACTGGCGCTTTGTTTTTAGGTATTATTGCTGTTTTGCCTTTGATCACGGCGCAGATTACCAGCACCCAATCTTTGGTGGTAGGCGGCACCAGCTTATTAATCGTTGTTTCGGTAGTGATTGAAATGGTCAGCCAAATCAACGCCCAATTATCAATGAGGGATTACGAAGAAATATAGGTAGTTTATAAAGTTTGTAAAGTTAAAAGTTTAGGACTTTTAAAAATTTACCATCGAACAGGAAAATAAAATAGCTAATGGCTTATAGTTTCTAGCTAATAGTCAATAGTTGATGAGGAAAATTGCCTTTTTAAAAGGCTTTTTTTATTTGGGAAAATAAGGTAAAATACAAGAGTTAATATTAAATAATCGCTTTAATTTTTTATGGCAAAAGACAATAAGCCGTTTGAGATTATTTTATTCGGCCCACCGGCCTCTGGCAAGGGTACCCAAGCCAAGCTATTGGCTGAGACCTTTGATATTCCCCACATTTCTACCGGCCATTTATTAAGAGAGGTGAAAGCCGATGCTAATAATCATTTAGCCAAAGAGATTGCTAATTTAATTGATAATGGCCAGCTGGTTGCTGATGACTTGGTCAATCAAATGGTGGTTGACAGAATTAAAAAAAACGACTGCCAGGCTGGCTTTATTTTGGACGGCTACCCCCGAACCGAGGAACAAGTTGAATTTTTGGAAAAAATTTCCAATATTGATTATGTCTTTTTAATTGAAATTAAAGACGAGATGATTATTGAGAGAATATCGGGCCGCCGGACTTGTAAGAATGGCCATAGCTGGCATATTAAATATTCGCCCACTAAAAAAGACGGTCTTTGCGATATTTGTGGTGAGGAACTCTATGTCCGAGACGACGATAATGAGGAAAAAGTCAAAGAACGGCTGAGAATTTATCATCAAAACCATGATCCGATTTTAAACTACTATAATCAAAAAGAAAAATTAATCATCGTCAATGGCGATCAGCACATTGAAGGCGTTTTTCAGGATTTGATTAAATATTTGGTAGATGATTTAAGGAGAAAGATGAGATAGATATAAAAATATAAATTAGATAATGATAAAACTAAAAACTAAACAAGATATAAAAATATTGCGCCGCGGTGGCCGGATTTTGTCCAAGGTTATGGACCAGCTATCAGCTGAAGTTAAACCTGGCGTTAACACCGAGCAACTGACTGATTTGGCGGAAAAGCTGATTATTAAAGCCGGTGGACGACCGAGTTTCAAGGGCTATAAAGCGGCTTGGGCCAAACAGGCCTATCCAGCGGCCTTATGCGTTTCTCTTAATAATGAAGTGGTCCATGGTTTGCCGGTACCAGCCAGAATTATTAAAAATGGCGATATTGTTAGCCTGGATTGCGGTTTGGAGTATGAAGGTTTGTTTACTGATATGGCTAGAACTATTATCGTTGGTCAGGTTAGTAGAAAATTAAAAAAATTAGTATCGGTGACTCAAGAGGCCTTAATGAAAGGCATTGGACAAATCAAGCCGGGTCATAAAATTTCTGATATCTCTCGAGCTATTCAAAAACAGGTGGAAAAAAATGGCTTTTCGGTAGTGCGCCAGTTGGTTGGTCATGGCGTGGGCTATAGCGCCCATGAAGAACCGCCAACCCCCAATTTTGTTGATAAAAACGTGCCTGATGTGGAATTAAAAGTCGGTCTGGTTTTGGCTATTGAGCCGATGGTTAATGTCGGTGGCTGGGAGGTTGAAAGTTTAGAAGACGGCTGGACGATAGTTACTCGTGATAAAAGCATTTCAGCTCATTTTGAACACACGGTGGCAGTGACGGAAAAGGGGTTTGAAATATTAACTAGATAATTTAAAAATTATGAAACTCTTAGGCCTTGATTACGGTGAAGCGAAAATCGGTTTGGCTATCGGCGACCTTGACAGCGGGGTGGCCACACCTTATGGAGTTATTAAAAATCTGGGTTGGAATAATGTTATTCACGAAATAAAAAATATTAGTGATCAAGAAGGCATAACTAAAATAATTGTTGGCGTGCCGGTTAATCCCGCCTCCCTTGAATCCGAGCAGATCAGAAAAATAGAAAATTTCATCTGGCAACTCAAAGCCAAAACCGGCTTAGAAGTTCTGGGTCAGGACGAAAGATTTTCTACCCAAGCAGCCCAAAAATTGATAGCTAAAAACCGGGCTCATGATGATGAGGTGTCAGCCATGCTGATTTTACAAAATTATTTTGACTCACCAAGTAAATAAATATTAAGGACACCAGATACAAGACACGAAAAAGATACAATAACCAATATTCAATAACTAAATATTTTAAATAGATTTTAATTATTTGAATTTGAAGTTTGGAATTTATTTGTAACTGGTATCTGGTAGCCTTATTTTATCTTTTTATGTCAACTTTTTTAACCCAAGGCATAATCTTAAAAAAGGAGGATTATCGGGATTACGACTGCAAGTTTATTATTTATACCTTAAGTCGGGGCAAGATAATTGTTTTGGCTAAAGGGTCTAAAAAAATCACTTCCAAATTAAATCCCCATTTGGATTTTTTTTCTACCTTAACGCTGATGGTGGCTAATAGTTCAGCTTTAAAGCGCTTAGCTGGCGTTCAACTACTGAAAAAATATAAACGAATCAATCAGTACTTTTCCAAAAATATTAGCGCTTTGTATTTTTTGGAAGTGGTTAATTTACTGGTTAAATATGATTTTAAGGACGATGAAGTTTATAAAATCATCGTCAGTTTTTTTTCGGCTTTGGAAGATGGCCAGAACAGCCAGGTGGATTTACTATCTTTGAATAAACATCTTTTTGAATTATTGAGCCATTTGGGCTACCGGCCTAAAATTAAAGTTAGCCGGCAAAAGCAATTAGCGATTGAATTCCACCGATTAGTGACCGAAATATCGGAAAAGGAAGTTAAGAGTTTTAATCTCCTTGCCAAAAATTTGCTTTTTAGCTAAAATGTATCCATTAAATCAACTAAATTTTAAGTTAATTTTATGAAGAGAAGGCCGATTCAGGAGGTTGCCAAAATGATAGGTCAGGCAGCTATGGTGGCCGGCTGGGTCAACAACCGCCGGGATCACGGCAAGATTATTTTCATTGACTTAAGGGACAGAAGCGGACTTTTGCAAATAGTTTTTACCCCGGAAAATCAAGAGCTTTATGAGCGAGCTAAGACCTTACGCTCGGAATTTGTGGTCAGAATTTCCGGCTCAATTAACCAACGGCCGCCAAAATTGATTAACGACAAAATTGACACTGGCCGGATAGAAATGCTGGCCAAGGACTTAGAAATTTTAAATGAAGCTAAAACTCCGCCTTTTGAATTGGCTAAGGATACTATTAGTGTTGATGAGGAACTGCGCTTGAAGTATCGCTACTTGGATTTGCGCTCTCTAAGGATGACGAAAAATTTAATCAAGCGTTCACAAGTAGCTCAATTTTTTCGCGAGTATTTGATTAAAGAAGGATTCTTAGAAGTGGAGACGCCCTATTTGACCAAGGGCACGCCGGAAGGAGCCAGGGAATTTTTGGTGCCGGCGCGCTTATGGCCGGGCCAGTTTTATGTTCTACCGCAATCGCCTCAGCAATTCAAACAATTACTGATGATAGCTGGGGTGGAAAAATATTTTCAAATTGCCCGTTGTTTTAGAGATGAGGATCAGCGGGGCGACCGCCAGGCAGAATTTACCCAATTGGATTTGGAGATGAGTTTTATTACCCAGGCAGACATTATTGAGTTAATAGAAAAAATGTTTATCAATTTGGTTGAAACTCTATATCCTCATAAGAAAATTACTCAAAAACCCTTTCCTCAAATTTCTTACCAAGAAGCCATGGACAAATATAAGACCGACAAGCCGGATATTAGAAGAGATAAAAATGATCCCAGTGAATTGGGTTTTTGCTGGCTGGTTGATAAGCCAATGTTTGCCTATTCTGCCAGCGCCAAAAAAATTGTGGCTACCCACCATCCTTTTACTAGGCCGGTTAAAAGCGATATGGAAAAATATCCTGATGAGCCGCTAAAATGGCACGCCTATTCTTATGATTTTATCTTGAATGGCTTTGAGATTGCCGGTGGCTCAATTAGAATCCATCAAAAAGAAATCCAGGAACAAGTTTTTAAAATTTTGAATTTGTCAGAAAAAGAAATCAAAGCCCGTTTTGGCCATATACTGGAGGCCTTTGAATATGGCGCGCCGCCTCATGGCGGCATTGCGCCCGGCCTTGACCGAATTATGGCGATTTTAGAAAATGAGCCTAATATTCGCGAAGTGATTGTTTTTCCTAAAACCGGCGATAATCGCGATCTAATGATGGACGCGCCAAATTTCGTGTCTAAAAAGGCCTTGAAAGACGCGCATATTGAATTAGCCAAAGGAATTGAAGCCGAAGCTGGTTTTGATACGGAAATGGCGGAATAAAATTTTTCAGGCAGATTAAGTGATCTATAAGGTCAAGCTAGAAAATAAATTTTAACTTTACAATATGGAAAAGGAACCGGCTTTTCAGTCAATTGAAGATAAATTTAGACAACAAATTGGTGAAAGATTTGATCTCTGGGTTTCTATTATTGATGAGGCAAAAGTGAGTGAAGGGACTAAGGAAAAAATCAAAGAAATATTATCAACTTTTAGAGATAAGGCCTTGGCTAATTGGTGGGCAGATATAGATGACGCTTTTTATGGAACAATTAACGCCATGTTTAATGCAATTTATGACGAAAGCAATAAAAATGAGGCCAAAGCGCTGTTTCAAAATATCAGGGATGATATGTGGATGCTATTTAGAGAGATAAGAGATTAAAATTTATTACCCTAATAAAATAATATGACATCTCTTAAGGAGGTGTTATTTTATGAATATTAGCTTATTTCCGTTTAATATTTGATGTTTTGTGATAACCAAAATATTTTGTTATAATATAACCATAATTTATGGTTATATGGCGCTCTCTAACTTGCAAAAATATATCCTCAATAAGGGTTTGGAGGGTCGGGCTAAGACAGTCATCAAGGCGGTTTTAAAAAAGTTTTATGCTGCCAAAAAGAACCAGCCCAAAGAAGAAGATCAGCTCAATATTATCACTAAAAGCGTTGAACGGCTGATTAAAAAGGGTTTAGTTAAGGGAATAGGCGTTAAAACTAAAGAAAAGTGGTTTGTTAAAGAAGTTATCTTAACTAAGAAAGGATTAAAAAAGGCCAAAGAGCTTCTGGGCCAGCAGCAGGAACTGCCTTTTATTAAGAAAATATCCGTCAAAGGCGGACCCCATGCCAGAGGCAGGCAAGGCGTCTCTGGCGGGAAAAAATAGAAACTAAAATTTATGGTTAATAATATGCCCGCCAAAGGCGGGTCCGCCCCTGGCGGAAAATTAACTTTAGATCAAGTCAAAAATAATCCGAATATTAAATGTTTTCTCAAGCAGACCGATCTTTTTTTGGATGCCATAGGTTTTACTGATCATGGCCAGCGTCATATCAATATTGTGGCAGATCGGGCCGGGACTCTGGCGCAGAAGATCGGCTTGAATAAAAACGACCAGGAACTCTCGGCTATTGCCGGTTATTGCCATGACATGGGCAATTTTTTGGGCCGGACTTATCATCATTATTGGGCGGCTTTGTTGTTTTCCCAGGTTTTTATGGAGGAAATGGACGGTTCAAGCGATTTAGCCACTATTATGCAGGCCATAGTTACCCATGATAAAAATGAAGTGAAAATAGTCAGTAAAGTTTCAGCCGTTTTGATTTTAGCCGATAAATCCGATGTTCACCGGACTCGCGTCAGAAAAAAAGACATTAAAAATATTAAATCCGATATTCACGACCGAGTCAATTATTCGGTCACCGAAAATAAATTATCAGTTGACCGAGGTAAAAGAGAAATTATTCTGCGTCTGAAAATTGATACCAATATCACTAAGCTGCTGGAATATTTTGAAATTTTCATCAATCGTATGACTTATTGCCGCTTGGCGGCCGATTATCTGGGCTATAAATTTGTTTTATATATAAATAATTTTAAACTGTCTTAAGATTTGGACAAAATCCAGACTATGAGGGTAAGGATAAAATTAATTAACTATATAAGATTGTGATAATTTATTATTCAAATCTTATTTAACAGGGTAAAATTTATGGAAGAACAAGACCATTATAGGGGACGGGGAGCACTGGACGCTTTCTTAAACCTTTTTTGTCTCATCACGCTGGCCTGGACGTCAATTGCCGCCGGCCTAATCCTTTTTCAGATTATTGATAAATTTTTAAGTCCGGAAAAACTCTACTATTACAATGAATTTTCCCAAGTCGGCTTGAAAATCGGCATTGCCTCGGCCTTGATTGTTACGCCGATATTTTTATTGGTGATAAATTTTTTACACCGCCATTATAAAAACGGCGTTTTAAGCCATCAAAGCGGCGTTTATCGCTGGCTGACTTACTTGGTTTTATTAGCTGCCGCCTTAAACATTATCGGCCGGTTGATTCAATTGATTTTCCAATTTTTAGACGGTAGTTATACTCTGGCTTCGGTTTTAAAGATTTTAGTCGTCTTACTGATTGCCAGCGGCATTTTCGGCTATTATTGGTATGATCTAAAAAGAACCGATTATAGCCAACCAAGCCAGATTTCCAAAATATTTTTGGTAGCGGTAGCAGTAATTATTATTGCTTCAATAGTCGGCGGATTTTTCCTGATTGATTCGCCGCAAATTACCAGAATGAAAAAACGCGATCAGGAAAGAGTCATGCATTTGAATAATATCCGCAGCATCATCGCTTCCGATTATATTAATGTTAAAACACTGCCAGCTGGTTTATCAGCGCCGAAGTTTTCTAGCAATATTGACCCTTCAACTAACCAACTCTATGAATATCGGGTTATTGATTCTAATAAATACGAGCTTTGTGCTACTTTTGAACTGCCGGCCGAAGATCCTAGTAAATTGGGTTATATTAGTGGTGAAAATTGGGATTATCATCAATCAGGCCGACAATGTTTTGAGCAAACTGTTTCTGGTTTAGATGCCAAACCGTTGCCACCGGAAGCTCAAATTATCAGATAATTAATTATTAACTAACTTAAATTATGCCAATTCCTAAAAAAGTCAAAAGTTATTTGGATAAGCAAGGCATTGATTATGAGGCCATCACCCATAAGACGGTTTATACCGCCTATGATGCCGCCCAAACTCTCAAGAAAGAATTAAAAGAAATTGCCAAGAACTTGTTAATTAAAGCGGACAATACTTACGCTTTAGTTATCGTGCCAGCTGACAAAAAACTCGACCTCAATAAAATCAAAAAGGCCTTAAGCGCTAAAAATGTTTCTCTTCCCAAGGAAAAAGTGATGATCAGAATTTTGAAAATCAAGCCGGGCGCTATTTCTTCTTTCGGCAAATTACACAAATTGGAGACACTAATTGACAAGGCCATGCTCAACACCCAAAAAGCCATTTTTTCCACCGGCAGTTTGACTGACAGTGTTTTTCTAAAAGTCAAGGACTTTATTCAAATGGAAGAAGCCAAATTGGCTGATATCGCTGCGGCTGGCGGTTATAAGATTCCCAAAGTCACTAAAAGCCAGATGGCTAAAGTAAAAAAGAAAGTAGCCAAGAAAAAACCCGCTAAAAAGAAAGTTGCTGTTAGAAAAAAGAAGAGGTAGAAATAATGTATCAGATAAAAATTAATCAATTTAGCGGACCCTTGGATTTGCTCTTGGCTTTAATTGAAGAGCAAAAATTGGATATTTCCCAGGTGTCTTTAGCTAAAGTGACCGACCAGTACTTGACTTATTTGGATAGTCAAATAGAAATCAGCGCTACTGAACTGGCTGATTTTTTAGTGATCGCCACCAAATTGTTAGTGATAAAATCCAAGATATTGATTCCGCAATTGGCTGATGAGGAAGAAGACAGCGCTGAGCAATTGGAAGCCCAGCTAAAAATATACAAAGATTATCTGGCGGCCTCTAAAAATATTGAGAGAATCATTAAAGGTGGCCATTTACTTTTTAGCCGTGAGCGAATCGCTTTTAATTTTGAACCCGCTTTTTCTCCGCCTAAAACCCTCCGTGCCGAGCAATTAAAAGCGCTTTATGAAGAAATATTAAAACGCCTGGATTATATTGTTAATTTGCCGCAGAAAGTGATGAAACAGACAGTCACTCTGAAAGAAAAAGTGACCAATATCAGAGAACTGATTGTTAAATTAAAAACTGTCAATTTCAAAGATATACTGGCCGAGGCCAAGAGTCGGACTGAAGTAGTAGTAAGTTTTATGGCTCTTTTAGAATTGATCAAGTCAGGGGAGATTGCTGTTAATCAGGGCAACATTTTTGATGATATTTATGTGGAACGAGCTTAAGGGATAAATTATTATTTAAATTAAAAGATTAGAAATTAATAATTTATTTTTAGGTTTTTATATTTTTAGGTTTTTATATTTTATGGTATTAAAAAATCAAATTGAAAGTTTGCTGTTTATTTCCCCTAAGCCCTTGTCGGTTAAAGATTTAACTAAGTTGATGTCGGCTGATCAAAAAGATACATTTGATGCTTTGATTGAACTGGCCAAAGAATATCAAGCCAGAGCCAGCGGTATCAAATTGCTTAAAATAGGCGATAAGTACCAATTAACCACTGCCGGTGAGGCCGCTGAAGTGGTAAAAAAGTTCATTAAAAGTGAGATCAGCGACGAGTTAACCAAACCGGCTTTGGAAACTTTGACTATTATTGCTTACCGTGGCCCGATTTCTAAGGCCGAATTGGAAATTATTCGAGGTGTTAATTGCAGCTTGATTTTGCGCAACTTATTGATGCGCGGGCTGATTGAAGCCGGCGAAGACCGGAAGAAGATGGTTGTTTTATACAATATCACTTTTGAATTTTTAAAATATTTAGGCCTGAATCAGCTGTCGGATTTGCCTGATTTTGAAAAATTAAATCGGAATAATAACTTGGATAAGTTGTTGGCTGCTAACCAAGAAAATAATAGTAAATTAGAAGAGAATTAAGTAAAATCCTCCCCTTACCAAGGGGAGGCAGAGCGAAGCGGTGGAGGGATTGCCAAAAACATCGGCCAACCACTCCAACCACTCCTTGGTAAGGAGGGGAAATTGTAATTTAATTTTTAAACTATGTTCGAACTCCTTGTTAACTTAATACTAACCAGTTTATTCTTACAAGCGCAAGCCCAAGAGCAGCTGACGGTTAAAGGTCTCACCTCCATTGAATATCGCTTACCTCAAGCCGAGATCAAAAAATTACAGCAAACAGCTCCCCAGAAATATAATAATAGCGGCAGTTTAGGTGTGGCTGTTTCTGCTCAAAGTGTTTTAGTGGCTGATGAAAAAACCGGCAAAGTGCTTTATGAGAAAAATTCTCAAGAAATTCGAACCATAGCCAGTTTAACCAAGCTGATGACCGCTTTGGTTTTTTTAGACCATAATCCCGGCTGGTCAAGTGAAATTAAGATATTAGAAGCCGATTACCACGATGGCGGCATCAGCTATTTAATAGCTGGCGAGTTGGTCAGTGTGCGCGATCTTTTTTATGCTTCGCTGGTTTCTTCTTCCAATGAGGCGACAGCGGCCTTAGCTCGTTCAACCGGCTTAAATAATGCTGATTTTGTGAAAGCCATGAATAGGAAAGCTGAACAATTAGGCCTAGTTAGCACTTTTTTTGCCGATGTCACCGGCTTAAGCAATGACAATAAGTCAACAGCCGCCGACTTGGCTATTATGTCCCAAGTGGCTTTTTTAAACAGCGATATTAATCAAGCGGCCAGCTTGGAAACTTATGATTTAAATATTATCAATAAGGGTTTAATCAGAAATATCAAAAGTACCGATAAGATACTTAATCAGGCCTTTGGGTTGGCTGATAAGATTTATCAAGTGGAGGCTGGTAAAACTGGTTATTTGGAAGCGGCCGGCTATAATTTCGCCAGCCGAGTTAGCGATAATTCCGACCGCAAGATTTTAGTCGTAGTTTTAGGCAGTGAAACCGCTCTTAGCCGCTTTGCCGATACTAAAAGCTTGGCTTATTGGGTTTTTAATAATTATCAGTGGTAAAATTTATGCCCCAACCGATCTTGATAGCCAATTGGAAAATGAATCTTTCTTTAAAAGAGCTAGAGAATTTAGCTAATGATTTTAAAAAAGAACTGGGCGGAATTCAAGATAAAGATATAATCATTTGTCCTTCAACCGTCAGCTTGATTACCATGGCCGGTCTTATTGGAGACAGTTATCTGCAATTAGGCGCTCAGAATGTTTTTTGGCAAGATTCGGGCGCTTATACCGGTGAAACCTCGCCGATGATTCTGAAAGAAATCGGTTGCCGATATGTGATAGTCGGCCATAGCGAAAGGCGCCAGTATTTGAACGAAACCGATGAGATGGTTAATAAAAAAGTTCAGGCCTGTTTGGCCAATAATCTGATGCCGATTTTGTGTATCGGTGAAACCCGTGAGACCAGGCAAGAGGGTCAGACCGATAATGTTTTGCACCGCCAGTTAATCAGTGGTTTAGATAGTGTCAATTTAATTGACCAAGAGCAATTAATAATCGCTTATGAGCCAACTTGGGCAATTGGTTCGGGGCTGATAGCCGATCCCGAAGAAGTTGAGCGAGTTTTCGCCTTAATCAGGCAAACGCTGGTTAATCTTTATCCATTGACAATTGTCAATAATAATGTCAGGATAATTTATGGCGGCAGTGTTGATGCCAGTAACATTGCCGGATTTTCCGAGATTGAGCTATTAGCTGGCTTTTTAGTCGGCGGCGCCAGCTTGGAAGTCGGTAAGTTTAAAGAAATCGTTAAATTTTTATGATTTTATTTATTTTTATAACATCACTGCTAATAGCGGTTTTAGGTTTAATCGGCCTGGGTTATATGATTTTTAAAAAGATTCCCGATTTGAAGAATTTAAACGTTGAATCCCTGATTGAGGAAAAGCAAGGTAAAACCAAGGCCGATATATTGGAGGCCAAGTTTCTTCGCTTCAGCAGTAGATTGAGAGCTAAAATAAATAAAACCATGACACCGCAGAAAGGATTTTTGGCTAAGAAAATTAAGAAAATTAAAGCCAGAGTGACCGAAATTGAAGAGCAGTATGAAAATAGCCAAGGCCAGAAAATTGAGCCCCCAACAATTCCCGAGCTGCTAATGGAAGCTAAAAAATTAATCAATGAAGAAGAGTTTGTTGGAGCTGAGAGATTTTTAATTGAAATCATCGCCAGGGATAATAAGAATATCCAGGCCTATGAAAAGCTGGGTGATTTGTATTTTAAAATGAGAAGCTACGAGCAAGCCGAGGAAATTTATAAGTATTTGCTTAAACTGAAAATTGTCGGTGATAGCAGCCAGCACACTATCAGGAGAAATAAAATGGAGGAACTGGAAGCTGATACTTTGTCCCAACTTGATGTTGACCATAAAATTTCTGTTTATTATGAAGAATTGGGGCAGGTCTATGAAGTTATGGGCAAAGACCATAAAGCGCTTGACGCTTATCTTAAGGCCACCTCCATTGATCCTAATAATCCTAAATATTTAGATAAATTGTTGGAAATAAGCCTTAAAATTAAAGATCGTGACTTAGCCAAAGATGCTTTAAATAATTTAAGAAAAATCAATCCCGACAATGCTAAATTGCCGGTTTGGCAGGAAGCCATTGAAAAATTGTAAAAAAGCTGTTAATATATCAGGACTTTGGGTAATAGAAAAATAAAAGAAGAATGTAGCCATTAAAATTTTTATAGTTGTTATTAATTAATAGTTAATTTATTTTGTTAATAGTTAACTGTTAATTGTTAATAGTTATTATTCTGCCGTTGTAGCTCAGTTGGTAGAGCGCATCCATGGTAAGGATGAGGTCTCCAGTTCAATCCTGGACAACGGCTCCAATTAACAATTAACAATTGACTTTTAACAATTAACAGGAGGGATGGATACATTTAGATTTTTTCAGTTTCAAGTTTATAAAGATGCTAAGAGTTTATATCAAGAAATATTAATAGTATCTGAAAAAATCAAAAGTAATAATTCATTAAAAGATCAAGTTAACAGATCAGCCTTATCTATTATTTTAAATATCGCTGAAGGTTCAGCTAAAAAATCAGATAAAGATTTTGCCAGATATTTACAAATATCTTTAGGATCAGCTAATGAGCTGGTAGCCTGTTTAAATTTAATGTATAATATGGGTTATTTAAATAAAGAGTTATATATTAAACTTTTTAAATTAGCTGAATTAGTTGCTAAACAATTAGGCGGTTTTATAAAAAAGTTGAATAATGTTAATAGTTAAGTGTTAATTGTCAATAGTTATTAAGGGTCGGTACCAAAGTGGTCAAATGGGGGAGACTGTAAATCTCTTGGCTATGCCTTCGAAGGTTCGAATCCTTCCCGGCCCACCAGTTTTTGACTAATAACTAATCAAGTGTTAAGTTGTCTGAAACTATAAAGGAGGCAGGAAATGAGAGTAGATAATAATAGGTTTGTATTTTCTAAGGTTGGTCGTTATGGTAAGAGATTTCATATTTTTTCTGGTGGTTGGCTGGCTAGATCGTTTTGTGGACGCGGACCAGCTAAAGCCCAAAATAATAAAATATCCAATGAAGAAATTTGCGCAACTTGTAAAAAAATGTATCAGGAAATTTCTCATTCGGCTTTAGCCCAGATGTTTTTAGGATTTTAATCAAACCAAGAAGGGAGGAAAAATATGAATAGTTCTTTGACTGCCATAGACAGAGTTAAGTTAATGATTATTGCTGTTGATGATTTTACCGATGACGAGATTTGGCAAAATTTTTTAGATTTTGAAATTTCTGATGAGGATGAGATTAATGAACTTAGTGATTGTTTGGACAAACATCGGCCAGTTTTAAGTGCCAAAATGGCAAAAATTTTGAAACATAAGTTTCAGCAGGGACATTAATCCCTGTTTTTTTATTTTAGTTCAATGAAAATGTCAGAATAAATAATAATTGAAATAACTTAATTTATCCCCATTTTATTTTTAAGCTGTGTTTGTGTTATAATATAGACAATCATTTAACAAATTTTTCTTTAAAAAAATTAAATACACATAAAATAATTTATAAAAACTATTTTTAAACACTAAATTACCCATGCCGCAATATTTTCTATTAAATTTAGGCAAATAATTTAATATCGTGATTAATTTAAAGGGCTTAATTCAACAAAGAACTCTTGTCTTAAGCAGTTTTGTGGTCCTTTTAATTTTCAGTTTAAATATTGGATCATTGGTGTCTATTAACCAAGTTCAAGCAGCTACCGGCGTACCTAAAATTTTAAATCATCAAGGCCGTCTTTTAGATTCTAATGGCAATTTACTCGGTGGATCAGGCACAAATTATTGTTTTCGTTTTGCTTTTTGGGATGCGTCTACTGGCGGTGATAGAAACGGCCATCAAATCTGGCCAGCCAATTATGCGACCTCATCAATTATGAAGGTTAGTGTTGTCAATGGGGTCTTTAGCGTGGGCATTGGCGATACCTCACTTGAGGCTGGCGGTGATACGCTCGATTTTAATTTCCAAGATAATGATACGGTTTATTTGAATGTTGAAGTAGCCAATTCAGTTAGCACATTATGCACGGGGTTAAGTGATAGTGATTTTGAAACTTTAGATCCTCGCCAGCGTATTTTTTCCTCTGGCTACAGCATTAATGCTAATTCGGTTGTTGGCTCGGTGACCAGTACTGATTCGTTTTATGTTAATGGCACCTCTTTATTTACTGGCGCTACCGCTTCTTCTACTGGCTTAGTTATAGGTGGAGATGCCGTTTTATTCCGTTCCAGCGCTAACACCTTGAATTTACAGGTATCAACTACTACTTCCGGTGGTAGTTTAACTTTAGATACAAGTGTTTTAGTGGTTAATACCAATGAAAACCGAGTGGGTATTGGCACTGCTAATCCCCAACAAACTTTGGATGTTTCAGGTAATGTTTTGATTACCGGTAATGCTACAACTACTGGTTATTTGCTTATTGGCACCGCTCCAGCCGGCTCCACTTACGCCAACGGTGATGTCAATATTGGCAATAATTTGGTAGTAGGCGGTTCTATTACTTTGGGCGGTGAGACGAAATCTGTCTGGCCAACTAGCGGCGGCGCTGCTGGTTCGTGGTGGGCGACTAGTTCCGAATCAACTTTAGCTTATCCTGGTAGTAATTTAAGAACTGGTTATGGCCTAATCATTGGTGGCACAGCTACCACCTCGGATAATACGCGGTTTGAAGTAGCCGGCAACGCTAAAATTTCCGGCAACGCCACCACCACCGGCTATCTGGTCTTGGGCACCACTAATCCCAATAGTAATTTAGCGGCTGGCACTATGTGGGCTACTTATACCACCTCTTCCCAAGCCACTTCCACCTTTGGTTATTATGCCAATCATTTGAAAGTTGCCACCACCACCGAAGCTGAGAATCGAGAATTGATTGTCGGCGGCGATAGCTATTTTGCCGGCTTAGTCTATATCCAGGGCAGCGCTACCACTTCTGATTCATTATTTGCTAATGGCTATGCTTCTTCTACTTTAGGTCTCTTTACTCAAGGTAATCTGCATCTTGGCGGCACCGCAACTTTTGACGGCTTGCTGTCAGGCACTGGTTGGACGACGTCTAATCAGAACTTCTGGAACACTACTTCCACCTGGGCTGGCTCGGAGAGCGAATTCAGTAAATACTTGAACGCCACCACCACTTTGGATTTGACTAATCTCATCGCTGTCCAAGCCACCACCACCAACTTCTACACCACTGGTCTGGGTGTTAACAGTGAATACTTTACTGATCTGACTGGTGCGGGTTTGACTCTCTCGGGCGGCGCTCTGACGGTGGCCACTCTGGGTTCTAGTGGCGCTTGGTACGCCTTTGACGCTACCGCTTTAAGTCCCACCTCCACCCGCGGCATCTTGGTTAACACGGCTTCTTCCACCATCACTAACTTAGTGGTTAATACCGCTACCACTTCTAATTGGTTGAACATTGGCACCTATG
>Ga0155763_130_pt1 | contig 19111 bp, 15 predicted proteins | sample RifCSPlowO2_01_FD_107417 | JGI IMG/M metagenome (GOLD analysis project Ga0155763, IMG submission 107417) | Candidatus Buchananbacteria bacterium RIFCSPLOWO2_01_FULL_39_33
ATACTAAAAAGTTCAAATGGCCCCAACCGGAAAATAAGATTATTGATACTTTGGAACTCTCCCGGAAATTACTGTCACTGCCCAGCAACACCCTGGCCAATGTCGCCAACTATTTCGGCTTTGAACATAAAGATGCCCACCGCGCCATGCCGGATGTGGAGATGAATGCCAAGGTTTTTCTTAAGCTGATGGAATTGTTATTGAATCAAAAAGATTGATTTTTTTGGTTTATTTTTATTAATATTTTTGTTTTTTATTTCCATGAAAGTGGGAATATATTTTTTATAAAAATTATAATTTCTTTGCCACTTTTTTTATTTTGTCATCCCGACCGAGGTGGAGCCTGCCTGCCGGCAGGCAGGGGATCCCTTGTCTTTATTATTTTATTATTACTTTACCCTTTCTTTTCTAAGAAAAGAAAGGGCTAAAACCTAAAGAAAAGTCGCGAGCTAATGAAAAATTTGGCGCTCCAAGTAAAATTCTAACAAAGTTTTTAAACTCACTCTCCGCCATTCGCCAACTGGCGAAGGCGGATCGCTCAAACAGTAAAAACTTTGTAACTCATTTTACTTTGCGCTTATTCCAAATTTTTCATAGGCTCGCATTTTTTGTTTATAAATTTATCATAAATCAAGCAGCTTTTAAATAATTTTGTAATAAAACTGGCTAAAATTATAATAAAAATCAGGCGAGCACTTGAAAAATTTAACCACAAAATAAAGATGAGGAGGAGTGGTCGCGAAGCGAAATTTTAAACTGTTTGAGCCGTAGAGGCGAGTTTTTAAAATTAACGACGACGAATCTTATTTTGTTTAAATTTTATCAACTGCTCGCGATTCTTGCGCCACTTCTTCTAAAGAAGTGGCAGAAAGAATATTTATATATGTAAAAGTTATTTTAAGAGAAATACTGTTTTAATGCGCATTAAAATCCCATTTTACTTATTAAAAAATAACATAAAAAATACCCAAATTAAGCCAAAAATAAATAATTATCAACCCCTACCTCTTGACAAAATTTATTAAGTATGATATGATGCACTCATCGCTTAATGCGAAGCTCCCACACAACAGTTTGTGGGGAGCGCACATTCAAACGGCTAAGGGATTGTCCCAAGGCCAAAATTCACAAGGAGAATGGAAGATGAAAACGAATATCGGAGATGCAAGACAGATTCGTAACGAATCACTTGCCGGCATCGCGGTGATGCTGGAAGATGTTGAGCGGGCGGAAGTGTTGCTTGCCGACATCGACGGCGACGCGGTCCTCTCGGTGTTCGAGGGGAATCGGTTCAAGACCTACGCGGCGCTTTCCAAGGAGGCGCTTCCCGGTCTGGCCGATTTCCAGGCTGCTCTGGAGAACGCCAACTTGAGGCACTGCTTGGCTCTGTCGGTTCCCACCAAGGAACTCCAGAGCGAGCCGACGATCGAAGATGGGGTTGCGCAGCGTACTTTCTGCAGCGCGAACGGTCTGCCGTATCGCACGCAGCAGGAACAGCAGGACGGGACAGAGGGGAGCGGTTACAAATACCGTTTCACTCGTCCGTCGTTCTGGTTGGTTCGCTTGATTGTGGACACCGACGGAAAGCCGGTATTCTATTCGACCCTCCTGGGTCAATACCGGAATTCTGACGGTCAGCTCGAATACCGCCCTGTCACGAAGAAGTCCTTCGAGGACGGCGCGGAAGTCGAGAAGCCAATAACCAAGATCGCCATCTCGCAAGAGGAGGCGGTGCGCGACTTCCACAGCGATGCGAAATTCATTTTCGCCATGTGCAAGTCCGTTATCACACTGGCTGAATCGCAGCGTCGGCGCAGCGGTTTGATCGCCTCGGTCAATCGCGCTCCCGTTGAGCGCCTGACCAACACTCTTGGGGAGCTCTTCCCGGGCCTCGCCAACATCAAGGTGGCGAAGCCGAAAAAGTCCAAGAAGGTTTCGAAGGCGAAAGAGGAGGTCGCCACCGAGTAGCACAAAACAAAAGAGGGCAGACCACAACGTTGGTTTGCCCTCTTCTTCATTTTCATGAAAAAACAATAAAACAAAAAAGCAAAAAAACAATAAATATTTTATATAAATAAATTTTTGTTTTCTTGTTTTATTGCCTTCTTGCTTTTTTGGGTTGTGCTTGACACAATCATTTATCTATGATAAGATGATATGTCGTTTAAGAACGGCTTGTCTACTGATAGGCAGTTTAGAGTACTTTAACATTTGCCCATAAAAGCGCGTGTGGCGCTATTGGGAATCTGGCGCGGTAACTATCACCGCAAAACTGGAGGTTGGAAAATGTCTCTTGGGGAATTGAAAAGAATTGGTCAGGATTTTTTTCTTAATGGTGATAATATGACCGATTATTATTACAGCGGCACTCATCAAATTGTTTTGAGTGGTGATTGTATTGATGCCGCTCTTGATGCTTTGACCTCTATTGAAGCAATCCACCTGCTTTTCTATGATGACGGATATTATTGCTATATTGTGGCGCCGCAATTTGACGAGGAATCATTTTTTAACAAGGTTGTTAGTGTGGTAGAAAAGTCAGTGGCTGGCATTTCTATTAATAATGGCACTTACAGTGTCCGTCGGAAGATTCCGGCCACTCCCAAGTTGCCGGCTGGACCCGATGATGCTTGTACCGTGGGCTTGGGTAACATCACTTATTATAAGGTGGTTATCCATCTTGGCCGCGGTTATGGCAGACGGTGGTCGCAAGTGTCCATTCTGATGCCTAAAGAAGGACGTGAGATTTATTACCAAGTTCAGCGCTATCTCAATAAAGTCAGCGGTTCCCAAATAGACGGCGAATCCAAGATGTTTACTGGTATTGGCGCGCAATGGCAGGCTATTTGCTTCGCCTATGGCTTTACTCCCGACGAGGCCAAGGATAAAGAAGCTGCCCAGCGGGCGAAGAAATTCGTCTATACGGTCGTCGGTGAGATGATGGACCGCCTCTGGTCCTGTCAGACCCAGCCCAGCTTTTTGAGCCGGTGGCGAAGCGCTAGTTTGCTTACTACTTGATTGAACTTCACAATAGCGGGAACGAACAAAGTTTGTTCCCGCTTTTATTTTTGTAATAAAAATTCTCCCCTTACCAAGGGGAGATAGGAGAGGGGTTCGCCAAAAACTTCGGCAACCACCCCCAACCTGCCTGCCGGCAGGCCCCTCCTTGGAAAGGAGGGGTAATTATTTAATTTCTCTACTGACTTTGCCAAATTTCTATTTGCCGCCAAATTTTTTGTTCCGGCCTTTTGTAAATGAGATTATTTTTATCTTGCCTTCTAAAGCCCAAGTCAGCTATTTTATTTTCTATTTTCAAGTTGAATTCCCGGCCGTTTAAGCGCCATAAAGGCAGTACTATCACCACTCGGCCGTCCGGTTTTAAGACAGTTTTAAATTCCTGGAAAGCTTTAAGGTAAATATTGGCCACTTCAGTGATAATTTTAAAGATTTTATTTTCTTTGGCATCGCCTTTTAAAGTCGGACCTAAATAGGGCTCGCTGACAATAGCGTCAATTGAAGCCGGTTTTAGCTTATCGCTCAAGCGGCTGACTTCTAAATTATAAATTTGATAATGAGCATCGGTTAGCTGATATTCGCTGGATAGCCAATCAAGATTGTCGGTAGTATCGCTGGAGGCCTTAGGCGAGACATCGCTGCCGATTAAATTTTTATAGCCCAAAGCCAGTGCCTCACTTAAAACCGTGCCCGAGCCGCAAAAAGGATCAAGTAGCAAACCATTTTTATCGGCTAAGGAAAGATTGATCATCATCTTGGCCAATTTGGGCGGCAGCAGGCCGGAGTGCGCATCAATTTTCGGCCGGTTATAATCTCTTTTGCCGTATTCTTCAAATTCTTGGACGGCGCCAGTCAGCCCCAAAGCGTCAGGCAAAACCAAAAATTCCATTACTTTATTTTTCTTGACGATAACCGAAGATAAAATCGGTTCTTTACTGACTACCAAGCGGCTGGAAATTCCCAGCTCTTTCAATTTCCTTTTTATCTCCAGGCCGACTGAACTAGGCTTGGTTTTATAAAAGCTCAAGCCGTAATTTACCCTGTTAAATAATTTCGCTTTTGGCGAAATTACTGCTTCACGGTATTTAACAGGGTGAATTTTAATAGCAGCTTTTTTTATTATTTCTTTAATAATCAATTCCTCATCCAGTTTATCACCGATAACTTGGCCGATTTTAATAGTGCCGCCTAAATTATTCAGAGCTTTTTGGCAATCAAAATTATCAATTTGACCAATTAAAAAAAGGTCAGTTTTTTTAATGACACTGATTTGAGGATAGACCGATTTTATTTCGGCTACTGATAGTTCGGGGTTATTGCCGAGAATGAAAATATATTGGTTCATTAATTTTATAATTTTATAAACAATTTAATTGTCATCCCGGACCTGATCCTGGATCCAGTTTTATTTACACTGGATCCCTGCTTTCGCGGGGATGACAAAATGAAGAAGTATAAATAACTAAAATATCAAGTTTTTTTACCCTAAGGACTTGCCCTTTTTCCAAATCCATGCTAATATCAGCTTACAATAAAATCAACTTAAAAGGAAGCCTTTTCCCCTCGCCGGCCGGCGTAATTATCTGCTTGGCAAATGACCAAGTAGAAAAGGCGCCAAGTTTGAAGTTACTTAACCGTCAACTTCCAGGCGCGCCCTGGGAGTTGATTTTTATTCCTACGAATCTACAAATCTTTTACAAATTTACAAATTTTATTTATCAATTTTATTTGTAGATTGGCAGTTGATTTGTTAATTTGTAGGGGATATAAGTTGTAAAATAAAAAATGAAATTTAAACAATAAAAAATATGACTGAGAATATACCCATCACCGGTATCAAGAATTATGAGTTGTTTTATCTTGTTTCCAATCAGTATACTGAAGATGAACTGAAAACTATCAAAGAAAAAGTCAATTCTATTTTGAAAAAATATGGCGGCCAACTCGGTTACAGCGAATCCTTGGGCAAAAAGAAATTGGCCTATCCGATCAACAAAATAAACCACGGCTATTATGTTATAACCGAGTTTGAATTAGCCGATCCCACTCTAATGAAATCTATCAGTAATGATTTGAAATTAGATAAAGAAGTTTTAAGAGCCCAGCTTATTGCCAAGCCAAAAATAACTCTTAAGGAGATTGAAAGACAAAAAAGACAACGGGCTAAAGCGGCCGAGGAAGCCAAACCGAAAGCCGAAGAGAGGCCGATGGCCAAACAAAAAGAATCAAAAAAAGTGGATATGAAGCAACTTGATGAAAAACTTGATGAAATTCTCAAAGATGATGCTATAATTTAAAGGTGAGCTAAAACCAGCTTTATATTAATTAACAATCAAATCTTATGAATTTAAACAAAGCTATTATTATCGGCAATTTAACCCAGGATCCGGAAGTCAGGCAGACCGCCACCGGCCAATCAGTCGCTTCTTTTGCCGTTGCCACTAATCGGGTTTGGAAAGACAACCAAGGCCAAAAGCAAACCCAAGCTGAATTTCACAACATAGTGGCTTGGGGCAGATTATCAGAAATCGTCGGCCAATATCTGACTCGGGGCGGATTGGTAATGGTGGAAGGCCGAATCCAAACCCGAAACTGGACTGATCAGCAAGGAGTCAAACACTGGAAAACAGAAATTATCGCCGAAAATATCCAATTAGGTCCCAGAAAAGACGCCAGCGGCTTTAATAAGCCGGCTGCTGCTTATGAACAATCTTCACCACTAGCACCAATGACTTCTGTTTCAGAAGCCGATGATGACATTAAAGTTGAGGATATACCGTTTTAAAGCGCCTTCAGCGCTAGTTGAAAGTTAGAAAGTATAAAGTTTATAAAGTTTTTTGTTATTTTTTATCTTTTAACTTTTAACTTTATAGACTTTATAACTTTATAAACTATTTTCTATGAACAAATCTCAAAATAAAAAAAATGATTTAATACAAAAAGAAAGATATTGTTATTTTTGTGTTAATAATGCCGATCACATTGATTATAAGAATCAGCAGCTACTTAGAAGATTTATTTCTTCCTATTCTAAAATTGTGCCGCGTAAAAGAAGCGGTGTTTGTTCCAAACACCAAAGGCAACTGGCCCAAGCCATTAAACGCGCCCGCATCATGGCTATCTTGCCTTTTGTCACTAAATAAGGCGCTGTTAGCGCTAGTTGAAAGTTAAAAGGTAGAAAGTTTATAAAGTATTTTATAAACTTTTTATAACTCTTAATTCTACAAACTTTATTAACTTTATAAACTTTTAAACTTTATAAACTATTTCTATGTCAGTCATACCAAATCTCAATGGCATCAAAAAGGGCACTAACATTATTTATGAAGGCGCTCCTTATGTGGTTAATGAAGCTAATTTTGTCAGGATGCAAATGAGAAAGCCGGTAATGCAGACGAAAATAAAAAATCTGCTCAATAGCAAAGTCACCGAGGTTAATTTTCATCCCGGCGATAAAGTGGAAGAAGCGGATTTGCAGAAAAAGAAAGTTGACTATCTTTATAATGACAGTTCCAATTTTTATTTTATGACTGCTAATGATTTTGAACAGTTCAGTTTGCCGGCAGCAGTCATTGGCCACTTGTCTAATTATATGAAAGAAGGCGACAAAGTTGATGTGCTTTATTTTGCTGGTAAGCCAGTTTCAATTTCTTTGCCGACTAAAGTGGAACTCAAGGTCGTGGCGGCGCCAGCCGGCGTTAAAGGCAATTCGGCTCAAGGCCGGGTGATGAAAACCGTTGAGCTGGAAACTGGCGTCAATATCCAAGCCCCGCTTTTTGTTAAAGAAGGCGATATTATCAGGGTCAATACTGAAAGTGAGGAATATTGCGAACGGGTCACTTAAAATTCAATACCAATAATAAAACCGGCTTAGCCGGTTTTTGGTTTAAATGAATCATCGTTTTTTACGATGGCTCATTAGCTATTAAAACTACTTGAGGAATTTCCTGAATGTAAGAGCATTCAGTGCAGGCCAAAACAACCATGCCTTCTACTGGCCAAGCGACCAGTGGCGGGTGCTGGGAATTACTTCTACAAGTTAAAGGATGTAAATGTTCATTTTTTTGCCATTGTTCTACAGCTTCTATGGCTTTGATGATTTCTTGGTCGGTCCATCTTTTTTTGCTCATTTTTCTGCTCCTTGCTCGTTTTTTGACTTTCCTAGATTAATACCAATAATAATATTACCTAAATAAAAATAAAATTGCAAATTTTTGTATTTATTGAAAAAAAGACCAATTTATGATAATTTTAGATTATTACACTTAATTAAATTATTGGTCTTATGAGTTCAACTTATAATCATCAGGAAATTGAGCAGAAATGGCAGAAATATTGGGTAGACCACAAAATTTTTGCTGCTGAAGACAAAAGCCGGAAGCCCAAGTATTACTGTTTGATTGAGTTTCCTTATCCTTCGGCCGAGGGCCTGCACGTCGGCCATCCGAGGAGTTATACCGCCTTGGACATTATTGCCAGAAAAAGAAAAATGGAGGGCTACAATGTGCTTTATCCCATCGGCTTTGACGCTTTTGGCTTGCCGGCTGAAAATTATGCCATCAAAACCGGTGTCCATCCTAAAATCAAAACCGAGGAAAATATTAATAATTTCCGAAAGCAATTAAAATCTTTGGGCTTGGCTTTTGATTGGTCCAGGGAAGTTATTACCAGCGACCCAGAGTATTACAAATGGACGCAATGGATTTTCTTGCAGCTTTTCAAACACGGCTTAGCTTATAAAGCGGAGATGCCGATTAATTTTTGTTTGGATTGCCAAGTCGGCTTGGCTAATGAAGAAGTGGTCGGCGGCCAGTGCGAGCGTTGCGGCTCCGAGGTCATTAAAAAAACCAAAAAGCAATGGCTGCTCAAAATTACCAAATACGCCGATCGGCTGGAAAAGGATTTAGCCGGCTTGGATTATATTGAACGGGTCAAAATCCAGCAGAAAAATTGGATCGGTAAAAGTGAAGGCGCTAGGGTGCGATTTAAAATATCCTCCCCTTACCAAGGGGAGGTATCGTGCCTGCCTGCGCAGGCAGGAAGCGATGGAGGGGTGGCCGAAAGCATCGGCCAACCACCCCTAACCCCTCCTTGGAAAGGAGGGGAAATAAAAGTTTACACTACCCGTCCCGATACGCTCTTTGGCGCGACTTACATGGTTTTGGCGCCCGAGCATGAATTAGTGCAGCAGTTAAAAGATCAGATTACTAATTTCTCCGAAGTTAAAGATTATATTAAAACCAGTGCCAAAAAATCTGATCTGGAAAGAACCGAGCTCAACAAAGAGAAAACTGGCGTTGAGTTATATGGAATTAAAGCGATTAACCCGGTCAATAATCAAGAAATTCCTATCTGGCTTTCCGATTATGTTTTAGCTTCTTATGGCACGGGTGCGATTATGGCAGTGCCGGCGCACGATGAGCGCGATTATGAATTTGCCAAAAAATTTAATTTGGAAATAATCGAAGTGATCAAAGGCGGAGATGTTTCTCAGGCGGCTTATACTGACATTAATGACGGCCAAATGGTTAATTCTGATTTTTTAAACGGCCTAAACCCTAAAGAAGCGATAGTTAAAATGACCGGCTGGCTCAAAGAAAATAATTTAGGCGAACCAGCGGTTAATTATAAACTGCGCGATTGGGTTTTTTCCCGCCAGCGTTATTGGGGCGAACCGATACCATTGATTTTTTGCTCAGCCTGTAAAAAATCAATGGAAAATTCCAAATTCCAAATTCCAAATTCCAAATATAATGAGGGTGAATTATTAAATCCCGGCTGGGTAGCTGATGAAAATTTACCCCTGGAATTGCCGGAAATAAAAGAATTCCAGGCCAGCGGAGAGGGTGAGTCGCCACTGGCTAAATTAGAAAATTGGGTCAATGTTAAATGTCCCAAATGCGGCGGATCAGCCAAGCGAGAAACCGATACTATGCCGCAATGGGCTGGCAGTTCCTGGTATTTTTTAAGGTATGCCGATCCGCACAACAATAAGGCATTGGCCAGCGAGAAAAATTTAAAATATTGGACGCCGGTTGATTGGTATAACGGCGGCATGGAGCACACTACCCTTCATTTATTGTATTCCCGTTTTTGGCATAAATTTTTATATGATATTGGAGTGGTACCCACTTCTGAACCTTATCAAAAAAGAACTTCACACGGCTTTATTTTAGGCGAAGGCGGCGAGAAGATGTCAAAATCCCGCGGCAATGTTATTAACCCTGATGATGTTGTCAAAGAATACGGCGCTGATACCTTCAGGTTGTATGAAATGTTTATGGGCCCGTTTGACCAGGCCATTCCCTGGGATACTAAAGGCGTAGTGGGGATGAGAAGGTTTTTGGAGAAAATTTGGATTAGGTTTAATGGTATAATAGAAGATGATATAGTGGGTGGAGTATTTGCAAAAGAGCCATTAAGTGATGATAAAAATATAAAAGAATTAGAAATATTACTCAATCAAACCATTAAAAAAGTTAGTGATGATATCGAGAACATGAAGTTTAATACAGCTGTTTCAGCTTTAATGATACTTTTAAACAAATATTTTGATTTATCAATTAGTGATTTTGCTAAAGAAAAAATTATTTTTGAAAAATTTTCTAAAAATTTTTTAATTTTATTTTCGCCTTTTGCCCCCCATATTGCCGAAGAGCTTTGGCAGAAGTTGGGTCATAATAAAATCCTACTGAAAGAAGAATGGCCAAAAGCCGATGAAGCGAAATTAAAAGATGAAGAAGTTGAAATAGTGGTCCAGATTAATGGCAAAGTCCGGGCTAAAATAAAATTGCCTAGCGATATTTCAGAAGAAGAAGCTATTGTTGCCGCCAAAGCTGATCTAAATATCCAAAAATATTTGGCTGATCAAAAAATAAAGAAAACTGTTTTTGTGCCGGGCCGGCTGATTAGCTTTGTAATTTAAATAAAAGTAGAGACGTTGCGCACAACGTCTCTACTTTTTTATTTGGCTTAATTTTGCTAAGATAAATCAAGTATGCAAGTGATAAGCGGCGATAATTTAACTAAAGATAAGTGGAATAATTTTGTAGCAGAAAGTGCCAATGATTTCGGTTTACTGCAAAGTTGGGAGTGGGGAGATTTTCAAGCATCCTTGGGCCGGCAGGTTTTTAAGGTCGCTGTTGTAAACGGCGATGATATTTTAGCTCTTGCTCTAATTATCAAGCAGCCGCTTAAATTGGGGCGGAGTTATTTTTATATCCCCAGGGGACCAGTTCTTCGCCACTCTATAATTTCTGATATTAGTCCCAACTTTTCTGTCATCCCCGCGAAAGCGGGGATCCAGGTTAACAATACTGGATCCCAAATAAACTCGCTTAACAGCGAATTTTCTGGGATAACAAATATTTTATTTCAGGAATTGGAAAAGTTAGCCAAACAAGAAAAAGCCATTTTTTTAAGATTGGATCCGGCCTGGCTCGACCCCCCTCTCCCCCCCCGCTTCGTTAGGCAGGAGAAGTTGAGATATGTTGGTCAAGTCCAGCCCAAATCAACTTTGATTCTTGATCTGACTAAATCTGAAGATGAACTCCTCTCAAAAATGAAGCCCAAAACTCGCTACAACATCAAAGTAGCGAAAAAAAATAAAATAGTCATAGATAAAGGCGAAAAATATTTTGAAGATTTCTGGGCGCTGATGCAAAAAACTTCCGGCCGGCAAGAAATCAAATCGCATTCTAAAAATTATTATCAAAAATTATTGTCTATTTTAGGCCAAACTAAATTAGCCGAACTGATAGTGGCCAAATTTGAAAATAAAGTTATCGCTGCCAATATTATTATTAATATTAACCATTGGAGTGTTTATCTTTATGGCGCTTCTGATTATGCTTATCGCAGCCAAATGGCGCCGTATTTATTACACTGGCAAAGCATAATTGAAGCCAAAAAAAGCGGCGCCAAGCATTATGATTTTTGGGGAGTGGATGAGAAAAAATGGCCGGGAATCACTCGCTTTAAAAATAGTTTTGACCCAGAAAAAAAATTTACTGGTTATACCGGCGCTTGGGACCAGGTTTATAGTGAATTGTGGTATAATATATATAACTTAATGAGAAATTTAAAAATTTCTAATTTCTAAACAATTAATTAATTTTAAAATTTTTAAATTGTTTTTTAAATTAGAAATTAGTAATTAGAAATTATTTTAATCCATGTTTAAAATTTTTGAAGAATTGCAGCTCAAGGCCAAACTTTCTTCCAGTTTAACGGCTCTTTATTCCAGCATCTTGATTGATGAAATCGGCTCCGGCCTCATCGGCTTGTTTATGCCGATTTTTTTGTGGGAAAAATTCGGCCGTTTAGATTTGGTTTTATTATATTATCTGATTATTCACGCTATTTACAGTGTCTCGGTTATCGGGGGAGCGATGCTAATGTCTAAATTGGGGCAAAAGATGTCGATGATTTTGTCAGTGCCCTTTAAAGTTATTTTTTATCTGGCCTTATATTATCTGTCTTTAAATTATTCTCTTTTGACTTTTACGATTTTAATGACGGTAGCGATTGAGATTCAGATGATGCTTTTCTGGATTCCTTATCATACCGATTTTGCCTGCTTTACCAACAAAAAAAATCGCGGCCGAGTCATCGGCTTTCTATCGTCTTTTTCCGGTTTAGTGGCGGTTTTTGTACCTTTATTATCGGCTTGGATTATTGTTAACTATGGCTTTAATATTTTATTTTTAGTGGTTATTATTTTAACAGTGGCTTCAATCGGTCCGCTGTTTTTAGTTCAATCAACTTATGAAAAATTCAGCTTTTCTTTTAGGGAATCCTGGCGGCAGTTTTTTAAGCGCCGTCATCGCCGCTTAATTATTTCTTATTTTGCCAGTGGTCTAGAAAATATGATCGGCGGTTTGATCTGGCCGGTTTTTATCTTTCAAATGCTGGGCGGCGATTTTTTAAAAGTCGGCGTCTTATCCTCGGTGATTATTTTAGCCACCATTATCATTAGATTGCTGATGGGCTCATATACCGACCGCTTTGACAAGTATAAATTATTAAAATGGGGTTCGGGCTTATACGCCTTGGGCTGGATCTTCAAGGCCTTGGTGGCTACCGGTTGGCAGATTTTTATTGCTGCCACTTATCATAATTTCGCGGCTATTGCCATGCAGACGCCCTTTAGCGCCTTAACCTATGAGAAGGCAGCTGATAGCGGCCACTATGTTGACGAGCTGACGGTCTTAAGGGAAATGGCGCTGAATTTGGGCCGGGTCTTTGGTGTTATTCTGCTTTTAATCTTTATTAATTTAGTTGGTTTGCAGTGGACCTTTATTTTGGCGGCTATCGCTTCTTTGTTTATTAATATCATTTAGAGGTACTAATTTGTCTTTATTATTGTGAGTCCTTTCTCTGTCATTGCGAGTCTGCCTGTCGGCAGACAGGCTTGCGAAGCAATCCCATTTGATATAAACATGAGATTGCGGAGTTTATCCCGAGTTTACGAGGGATCTTCTCGCAATGACAAAATAAAATATTTCTTAATTCAAATCAAAATAATTAGGGTAATTAAAATCGCCATGAAACGACTACTAACTTCTTTTTTTGCTCATCGCTTAACCCGGCAGGTAAAAGAACTTTATTCTTCAACCCTGATTTTGAATTTTGCGGTTTCAACGGTGACGATTTTTGAGCCGGTTTTTTTGTATTTACTTTTTATTGATAAGTACGGCTTGACTAAAACGTTGCAACTGGTGATGTGGTTTTATTTGGGCGTCTATATTATTTATTTTCTGGTTTTGCCGCTGGGCGCCAAATTTGCCCGCCGGTTCGGCTATGAACATTCCATCGCCATTTCCACTATTTTTACGGCTTGGTTTTATTTAAGTTTGTTCGGCGCAGCTCAAAATATTTCTTTCATTTTTGCTTCGATTATTATTTACGCCCTGTGGAAAATGTTTTATTGGCCGGCTTACCACTGTGACTTCGCTCATTTTTCGGCTCAAGGCGAACAAGGCCGGCAAATCAGCAATTTATTGGTTTTAGAATCGGTGATTTTTATTTTAGGCCCGCTTTTTGGCGGCCTGATTTTAAAATTTTTCGGCTTTAATGTTTTATTTATTTTAGCGGCTCTTTTAATGATTTTATCCAATGTGCCGATGTTGTTGACTAAAGAAAAATTTGAACCGGCGGACTTTTCTTATTCTCGGGCTTATCGGCGGCTTTTTAGCCAAGCCAATAGAAGGAAAATGTTTTCTTTATTGGGTTTTGGCGAGGAATTAATCGTTTTAACCATTTGGCCGATTTTTATTTATGTGGCAGTTAAGGATTTCTTAGGTCTGGGCGTTATTACTTCCATTTCTGTTTTAGTGACAACCATTGTTTTTTTATATATCGGCCGGGTAACGGATAAAGGCGATGGCCGGTGGCTGTTAAAATATGGAGTGATTTTCTATTTTTTCAGTTGGCTGTTGAGATTGATTGTCCGCGGTCTAGCGGGAGTTTTTTTGGTTGATGTCTATTCCCGGATCGCCAAGCAATCGGTGGCTATTCCTCTGACTGCCATAACTTACAAGGAGGCCCAAGATACTTCTATTATCAAGACAGTTTTATTTTTTGAAATGTCTTTGGTTTTAGGCAAGATAATTGCCGGCGCTTTAGCTATTATTCTTTTGCAATTTTTTATCCCCGGCTGGAATTCGCTCTTTATTATGTCGGCTTTGATATCTTTGCTTTATCTGCTGTTTTAAATTTCAAAATAAAAATCCTCCCCTTACTAAGGGGAGGCAGGGAGGGGTTGCCGATGACTAAGATTTTTAATAGATACAATCGAAGATCAATAAGGAAAAATTTAAGGAATAAATTAACTTTTTATGAAATAATTCTTTGGTCTAAATTGAAAAATCGTCAGATTAACAATAGAAAATTCAGGCGACAGCATGGTATAGGAAATTATATAGTTGATTTCTTTTGTCCTGAACTTAAATTGGTTATTGAAGTTGATGGCGCTAATCATTCTTTTGATGAGAAATCAGAACAATATGACACTGAAAGGAAGAAATATATAGAAAGTCAGGGGATAAAAGTAATTAGATTCGGTAATAATGAAATAAAAGATAATTTAATTGGAGTCTTGGAAGTAGTTTATAAAGAAACTTCGGCCAACCACCCCAAACCCCTCCTTGGTAAGGAGGGGAGTAATTACCAAATTCATAATTGAACCTGCTTGCCGGCAGGCAGGAATTAGAAATTGAAAATTCATTATTATGCTTTCCTTATTTGATATACGGCAAATTTGCCAAGAATATAGTATTGTCCCTCAAAAATCCCAGGGGCAAAATTTTTTGTTTGATGACAATATCGTTAAAAAAATAATCACGGCTGCTAATTTAAATGTCCAAGATACAGTTTTAGAAATCGGACCGGGCTTAGGAGTTCTAACCGATTATTTAATTAATGAGGCGGGACAGGTGATAGCAGTGGAATTGGATAAAAAACTGCTTGGTTTTTTAGAAAAACGTTATCAAAGTGTCAATAATTTAAAAATTATTGAAGGCGATATTTTAAAATTAGATATCAACGCTTTCCAGTTGAAGCCCGATTACAAAATTGTTGCTAACCTGCCCTACAATATTACTTCTAATTTTCTCAGAAAATTTTTGGCAGCCCCGAATCCGCCTAGTAAAATGATTCTAATGGTCCAAAAAGAAGTGGCTAAAAGAATAGTGGCCAAAAAGGGCGAAATGAATTTGTTGGCGGTGGCGGTGCAATTTTATGCCGAACCTCAAGTTCTTTTTGAAGTCAGCCGCCAGTCCTTTTGGCCCAGCCCGAAAGTTGATTCGGCGGTGATTAAGATTAAAAGAAAAAGCCAGCTGTTTCCGGTTGACCAGAAATTGTTTTTTCGTTTGGTCAAAATCGGTTTTTCAGCTAAAAGAAAGCAACTCCAGAATAATTTGGCCAACGGTTTTCACCTGGAAAAAAATCAGGCCAAAGATTTGATTATAAAAAGCGGCCTGGCTGAAAAAATCCGGGCTCAGGATTTAGAACTTAAAGATTGGTTGAGGATTTTAGAACAATTATAAGTAAAATCAAATAAAGTTAAATTTCAAAATTTTCAATTTTCAATTTTCAAACAATGAATTAATTTTAAAATTTAAAAATTATTGATATCTATGGTTTATGATTTGGAAAAAAGAACCAAGGCATTTAGTGGTCAGATGTTTAAAGTTATTTTACCAATCACTAGAAACGATATCAATAAAAATGTAATTTTACAATTAATTAGGTCAGTAACTAGGTAACTAGCATTGGAGCCAATTATTGTGAAGCTAATAATGCTAGTTCCAAGAGAGATTTTATTAATAAAATATTTATTTGTAGGAAAGAAGCCCAAGAATCAAAATATTGGATTGAGTTATTAGCCAAAATAAACCCAGGAACCATAAAGGATTTAAGGCTATTATGGAAAGAAGCCCATGAACTTTCTCTTATTTTTAATAAAATATCTTCCAGTATCAAAAATAACAAAAATAATTGAAAATTATTTGAAAATTGAAAATTTTAAACCAATTCCCTTCTAACTTAATTACTAAAATTAAAGAAATTAGACTTTCTACTTATTACTTTGTTCCGTAGGTCATTTTATGTTATAATTAATTAGTACCTAACTGTTTATCCACACTTAATGGAAGGTGAAAAACGGTTTGATAATAAAACGTCGGCCGAGAATCAGATGATCGGTGAAAATTATAATTTTATTGATGTGAATCAGAAGATATTTGCCGACCAAAGGTCAGCCAAAGAAAAAACCGCTATGGCCGCTGTTTTAGTTGTTTCATTTTTAGCGGTTATTTTGGGTGTCACTCAATTAGCGCAAGCCGTGAAAAGGCCGATTGCCGACTTAATGTCGCTCCAAGACGCGTCCAATATTAACGCTCAAAACGATGCCGTAGCTAATTTAGAACAGCAGCTGAAAGACACTGACGGCGACGGACTGACCGATTATAATGAATTAAATATTTACAAGACCAGTCCCTATTTAAGCGATAGCGATAGCGACGGGATTTCCGATAAAGCGGAAATTGACGCCGGCCACGATCCTAATTGCGCCGGTAGTGACAATTGTTTTAGGACTGACATCACCCAGTCAACTGGTGCCACTGCTTCAACAGAGCAACCAGGCCAGTTGAATATCCAAGCTCTGTTATCAGGCCAATCAGATCCTCAAACTATCAGAAACCTGCTTAGCCAACAGGGCTTTCCCAAGGAAACCCTGGATAAAATCAGTGATGAACAACTCTTATTGACTTATCGACAGGCCTTAACTAATCAAAATCCGGTTGATAGCGTGTCTTCAAGCCAGACGGCTCAATCAAGCGGTAGTATTGATTTTAACCAAATCAATGTCAAATCGCTAACTGACTTGAAAAATCTGACCGGCGCCCAAATTAGGCAACTGATGATTCAAGAGGGTACGCCAATGGAGGTCTTAGCCCAAGTCAGCGATGAGGAATTAAAAAACATATTTTTAAGCAAATTAAATTCAGCCAGTAATTAGTTTTATGCGCCAGTTAAGAGTAAAAATTTTATTTTTCTTGATGATACCGGTTTTAGGGCTGTCAATTTTTATGTTATCAGCCAGAGAGACATGGGCACAAGGTGTCTCAAATCCTCTGTCGCTTACTAGTTCGGCTGTTGGCGAAATTGCCATTACTGGGGCCGGAGCAGCAACTCAAGCTTATTGTGATGCGTTACTTGTAGTGATAAAAACTAAATGTTCGGCTGATCCTAAAACCAAGGCCTGCACCGATGCCAATAAATATCTTATGGACACCATAAAAACGTCTAATAATTGCAATAATGATCTCTTGGCTACTCTAGGTGAAATACAGATTATTGCCCAAGATCTTAGAGAGGTGGAAAAGCAAACTTGGCGAGATGTTATTGGTGGCGCCTGGAAAGCCATGTTAAAATATTTTACTAAGAAATTGGCTTATGATACCGCCACCTGGATCGCTTCCGGCGGCGAGGGCCAGCAGCCGCTCTTTATCACCGAGGGTATCGGGGCCTATTTGCAAGACACAGCCGACAGCGCGATCGGTGTTTTCATAGACGAACTTGACGATGAATGGGGCGTCAGCTTATGTAAACCCAACTTTGATGTGGAACTGTTGATTAAAGGCAGTTTGGAGAGCATTAAAAAACCCAGTTGCAGTTTTACCACTATGGTTAACAATTGGACTTCGGCCATTACTGACGCCAATTTTTCCATTGAATACGACAATTTTTTAGACGCCAGCGAAAATGACGTCGGCATCTATTTAAAAACCCATTCGGCTTTGATGGACAAAGTTAGCCAGGAAAAAACCGACAAAACTCTTAGCGCCTTGATCAATGACGGCTTTAAGGACCTGAAAACTTTGACCGGCTGGATTTTGACGCCAGGCACGATGATTAAAAATCAGCATGAAGAGGCCCAGGAGCGGGCTGGCAAAGAAGACACTGTTTTTACAGGAACAATTTATGATTTTGTAGAGACCTTCGCCAACACCCTGGTCGGCCAATTTTTGAATAATTTGCAAAACGGTTATTTTACCGACAGCACCACCGATAGCAGTGATTGGGATTTATCCGACCTTTCCGATACCATTTCCGAATTTATCTCCTTGCTTGACCCCGAGGCCTCGCCTTATATTGAAGGGTCAATCGGCGCCAGTGAGCGGTTTTTAAACTTGATTGAAGGCGAATTAAAAGTCGGCGGGCCTTATGATATTTTAAATAAATTATCGTCTTGCGCCGATACCGATAAAACCAACCCCAAACCCACTAATTGCGTTATTGATCCGATTTTAGCTCAGGCCATCAGAAACAAGACCTTAGTCAAGGACTTGTCCGATTCGGTCTTAAATCGGCCGTTTGTCCCGCCCTTGGAAAGCATCAATCCCCAGGAGACCTTTAGCTTAAGGAATATAGTTATTTTAAGGAAATATCGGATAGTGCCGGTGGGTTGGGAAATTGCGGCCAGATACATCAGCCAATACGAAAACGATAAAACTTACACCCTTGGCGATTTAATGAACCAATTCAAAAACGGCCCGATTTTTCAGGGCCTGGTTGACCCCCAATGGGTTTTGAAAGCGCCAGAGCTTTTTTGCCGCCGCGAGGGTTATGGCGAGCACAACAAATTAGCCAGTTCCCAAGACGACTCCATTAGGCGCAGCAGTTATTGCGCCGATGAACAGCAATGCATCCAAGAAGATGATAATGGCAACTGCTTGGCCTACGGCTATTGCACCGAAGAAAAGAAAATTTGGAATTTAAACGCCACCGCCTGCGAGCCCAGGTTCAATACTTGCCAGACCTTCCAAAATAGAAGCGGCTCCGCCGGCTCCTACCTCTCTAACACCCTTGATTCCAAGGACTGCAATTCGCAGAATACCGGTTGTCGTTGGTATAGCGCTTTTTATAACACTGTAGACAGTGCTTGGACTCACACTAATAGTGAACAAATACTCAAAGTTTGCGATAGTTCAAATCCTAATTGGGTAGCTGTCTTAAATGGTTGTGAAGTTGACGGCAGCGGCCTGACTGTTCCTCAATGGCAGCAAACCGCCGCCTTGGCCAATAAAGGCATTATTATGTCAGAACCCTGTGAAACCGAAAGCGGCTGTGTTTTTGATGACAATGATGCTTGCGCTATTCTGTCTGGCGGCGTTACTTGCGCCATAGACCAGTGTTTGAGCGCCAACAATATTATATCTGCCTTAAATCCTGGTTTTGAATTGATGAGCACTGCCGATTGGGATGCTAAATTCTGGTCAGAGGACTACCAAAGCGACAGCAACCGCCAATTCCGTTCCTCAACGGATAAAAAGACAGGCAACTATTCTTTAGAGAGCTTGAGTTTTGGCAACAGCAATCCGCTGACCACTACTTTGCCGATTGCTGCAGCCACCGGTTCAGTCAGCGCTAACCGGGACTATCAGCTTTCTTTCTATGCCCGAGGCAGCATCAGCCAGGGCAGCATTTCGGTCAAGGTTTATAGCGGTGATTTGGAATTGGGCGGTTACACTATTGGCAGTTATTACAGCCCCGGCGCTAATTGGCAGAAATATTCAGTCAGTTTTAGAAC
>Ga0155763_135_pt1 | contig 18765 bp, 20 predicted proteins | sample RifCSPlowO2_01_FD_107417 | JGI IMG/M metagenome (GOLD analysis project Ga0155763, IMG submission 107417) | Candidatus Buchananbacteria bacterium RIFCSPLOWO2_01_FULL_39_33
AGGCTTCAAAAAACCTTATCAGGTTTTCCATCAATTAATTAACAGCGCTGTTGCGCTAAATTCTGGAAACTAAGATAGTTTTAAATATTTAATAAAATTATTTTTATATTTCTATATTCTTGTATTTCTATTATTTGACTGGATCGTGGCCGCCACCAGAAAAAGGATTACAGCGTAAAACCCGCCACGCCGCTATTAAGCCGCCTTTAATAATTCCATATTTCTCAACTGACTGATAAGCATATTGCGAGCAAGTTGGGCGGTACTTACAATAACCGTTGGGAAAAAATATCTTTACTAATCCGTGATCAAAAGACAACGTCTTTTGATATATTCTGATTAGCTTTAAAACCAAGAGATGCGGAAGATAATTTAAAGTTGTTGGCATTGATGGTTAATTTTATGGTTATAATATATTATTCTTCTTTAAAATTTTTAATAATTCTTCTTGAAGAATATTATATTTTTGGTTTAAAGACGACGGTAAAATATTAATAATTATATCAAAATTTTGCCTAAATTTAGGCAAAAAATCAAAAATAATGGATCTAACTTGCCTCTTAATCTTATTTCTGACAGTCGCTTTTTTTGATACTTTATTAGAAACTACCACGGCCACCCGGGAATTACCCAGATTATTCAAGCCGTACCTCAAGCCAAAAAATTTATTAAAGCTTTTTCGGCCGGTTTTAAAAACGGATTGAAAATCATTTTTTTTAGCTAAGCGATACTTTTTTATAAGCATAAATTAGCTTAATTTAGCTAAAATAATTATTAAACCGTTAATTTTTTTCTGTCTTTGGTTCGGCGGTTTTTTAAAATTCTTCGGCCAGTTGGGGTTTGCATTTTTTTTCTAAAACCATGGGTTTTTGCTCTTTTTCTGGTCTTGGGCTGATAAGTCCTTTTGGGCATTATTCTTTGATTAAAATTAATAACAACTAATAAAAATATTAACATTTTAAACAAGATTGGTCAATTTTTGGTTAATTTTTTTAAAAATATTTATGAATTTGAATGTGATCTTTAGACCGCCAGACCGGCCGGCCGGTCTGGATAAATTCAGAATGACTGGTAGAGACGGGGCATGCCCCGTCTCTACAACCAACAGTATAAGAATAAACAAATTTATTAATCTAAAAATTGCTTGACTAAAAAATTATTAACAGTTTATAAACAACATTATCACTAATGTGGACTATTCTTTATTTTAATAAGTTGTGTTAAAATTATAACTAATTATTTTTACTATAAATTAAGATTTTTTCTTTAACTAGTGGTGATGATTTTTACCTAAATTTAAATAAAATAACCTATATTTTCCCATGAATCCTCAACAATTATGGCAATCTGCTTTAGGCGAATTAGAATTATCACTATCTAAAGCCAACTTTACAACTTGGTTTAAAAATACCGGTATATCATCTTTAGAAGGTGAAAAAGTGGTTATTTCGGTTCCTAACGGATTTACTAAAGAATGGTTGGAAAAAAAATATCACACTAATATATTAAAGGCCTTGAGAAGTGTTTCTGATAATAAAATCAAATTTATTGAATATAAAATTGAGGCTGTTAACCAACAAAAACCTTTAAACAATCAACTATTAGCAATAAAAGAAGACATTGATATTAATATTAATCAAAATAATGATAATCAGAATAATCAGACATCGTCTTTAAATACTAACAATAATTTAAAAACAGGAGGGACTATTTTAAATACTAAATATGTTTTTTCCAATTTTATTGTCGGTAAAAATAATGAATTAGCCCATGCGGCCGCCTTAGCTGTCGCCAAAAATCCCGGCCAATCTTATAATCCGTTATTTATTTATGGTGGTGTTGGTCTGGGTAAAACGCACTTACTCCAAGCTATCGGTCATAAGATATTGGAAAATTATCCAAAATCAAGAATTATTTATGTTTCCTGCGAACAATACACTAATGATTTCATTAATGCTTTAAGGACTAATAAAACCTTGGAATTTAATAAAAAATACCGCCAAACTGACATCTTACTTATAGATGATATTCAATTTATTTCCGGTAAAGAAAGAACTCAAGAAGATTTTTTCCATACTTTCAATGAACTTCACCAAAATAATAAGCAAGTTGTTATTTCTTCTGATCGGCCGCCAAAAGCCATTGCCGCCTTAGAACACCGTTTGGTCTCACGCTTTGAATGGGGAATGATTGCTGATGTTTCTACTCCCGATTTGGAAACTAAAATAGCCATTATTGAAACAAAATTAAAAGAAAAAAACTTTAATTTGAGTTATGAAATAATAGAATATTTAGCCAGTGTTATTCATAATAATATCAGGGAATTAGAAGGAGCTATAAATAAAATAACCGTCCATAGCCAATTAAGGAATAAAATATTGGGTTTAGATGAAATAAAACAAATAATATCTTCTATTGTGACTGATTCACAGAAAAAACCATTAACCCCAAAATACGTCATAAATACTGTGGCGGAATATTTTGATATTGAAATAGATGATATTATTGGACCTTGCCGCAAAAAAAATTTAGCTGAACCGCGCCAAATTATAATGTATTTAATGAGAGAAGAAATGAAATCTTCTTATCCCACTATCGGTCATGAGTTAGGGGGACGCGATCATACCACAGTAATTCATGCTTATGATAAAATAATCAGAAATTTAAAAACCGATGATAAATTAAGGCAAGATATAAATGTTTTAAAACAGAAATTATATACTAACAGATAAATTAAAAATACTGTATAAATTGTTTAAAAGTATTTGATAATTAACTATTATTAATATAATATAAAGTTGATAATTTACCGGTAAAAGTTAATAACTATTATTAAATAATAATTAATTTAAATATCAACATAATAAATAATATAAATCAATAAGTTATACACTTAAAAATTAAGTAATTTATATTATTTTCCTATAAAAAACAAATATATTTATTATTATACACTTATTAACTGCCTTTATTACTAATATTATTTATAAATAATAAAATATTATTAAATAATAATTTTATGAAAATATCTTGCACTCAAGAAAATTTAAATCAAGGTTTAATGGTAGTTAGCCATATAGCTTATAAAAATTCTAATTTACCAATTTTATCTAATATATTGATTAAAGTGGAAGATAAACTCTTAACTTTATTAACTACTAATTTAGAAATAGGGGTAACTATGCAAATCAGAAGTAAAGTTGAAAAAAAAGGTGAATATAGTATAGATGCTAAATTATTTAGTGATTATGTATCTTTTTTACCTAAAGAAAGAATTGATTTGGAATTAGAAGATGATAATTTAAAAATAACTTGTGAAAAACAAAAAACCAAAATTAAAGGACAATCAGCAATAGAATTCCCTTTAATTCCTAAAATAGAGAAAAATAATCCTTATATTATTTCAGCTAAAGAATTTAAACAAGCTATATCAGAGGTAATTTTTGCTGTTTCTAATTCTGAAGCTCGACCAGAAATATCAGGTATTTTTATGGGTTTAAGTTCTACTAATATAATATTAACTACTACTGATAGTTATCGTTTAGCTGAAAAAAAGATTAAATTAACTGATAATAAAAATAATAATGAAAAAAAATTAATAATTCCGGTAAAAACTTTAAACGAAATTTCTAGGATATTAGGTATTTTTAAAGATAGTGTATCTTTAGAGGAAATTGAAAATATTGAGTTATATATAACTGAAAATCAAATAATGTTCACTTATAACGGCCTTGATTTAATTTCCCGATTAATTGAAGGCCAATATCCCGATTATACTCAAATTATTCCCTCTACTTATAAAACTAAAACAAAAGTTAATAATAAAGATCTAATAAAAGCGGTAAAAACTTCCAGTTTATTTACTAAAAGTGGTATTAATGATATTAAAATTGAATTAATTCCAGCTAATAAAGAGATAATTGTAACTTCTTCATCATCACAAACCGGAGAAAATATCTCTAAAATTGAAGCGGAAATAGATGGTATTGAAAATAATATTGTCCTGAATTACCGGTATTTATTAGATGGATTACAAAATATATCTTCAAATAATGTTATTTTGGAAATAAATGATAATAATAGTCCCTGTGTGATTAAACCTGATGAAATTAATGATTATATTTATATAATCATGCCGATTAAACAATAATTCCACACCTTTTAACTGAATGAAATATTTAAAAACCTGCTTATTTATAATAAATAGGCAAGTTTTTTTATGTTAAATTTTAAAATCAACTGATTTAGTAGTCGTATTTTCTAAATTATCTTTAACTTTTACAATCAAATTATAAATACCACTAACTAAATCAGTTAAATTAATGTTAGTATCACTAATATCTTCTTTAATAGTAATTAATTTATTATCAATATAATATTCAACTTTTTTTATACCCCGTTTAGCTGAAGCCGTAATATCAACTGATAATTGTTGACCTTCGATTTTTTGACCGGGCAGGGGCGTAATAATTATCAAATTTGGCTGATCCTCTTCTAAATGAATATTATCATATTCTGTTGGCAAACTGATATTACCGGTTGAATCAAAACCTTGTTCTTGAGCCCATCTTTGTACAGCTTCCTCCCAATTTTTAAATTGAGGATCAGCTTCAGGGTTTTTTGGTTTATTACCTCTGGGGTCATTTTTGTCTAAATAATATAAGATGTTATGGATTTCTTTAATAGCTATTTCTTTGATAGTGGAATCAGGGGTATATTGGGTAGCCAATTTTCCGGATATGGTATCAATTTTGATTTTTGTTTCAGCTGTTTCTTGGCCGTCTAAAATTGGTTTACCGGTGATAATTTCTTCCGGAGCGGTAAAATTTTCCGGAGCGGTATCTTTTAGCGATTCTCCCATAAAATAATTCCAAATTGGAGCGGCTATTATCGAACCATCAGCGCCTTTTTTCATTTCATTGTTATTATTATTGCCAACCCAAACACCGGCGGCTAAAGCCGGAGTATAACCAACCGTCCAAGCATCGTGATAATCGTTAGTGGTACCCGTTTTAACCGCTACCGGACGACCTGACAAGGTTAATTTGCTATTAGCTCCGAAAATATAAGATCGCGACTCATCATCGGCTAAGATGTTATTTATTAATCTGGCATATTGCGGATCTATCACCTCTTTCTTTTTATCCTGGTATTCAAATAAGACCTTGCCGTTTTTATCTTCTATTTTTAAGATTGGCGTTATTTCATGTTTTAGGCCTTCCTCCGCAAAAACTGTATAAGCTCCGACATGCTCTAATAATTTGATTTCGCCACCGCCTAAAACCAAAGATAAGCCAAACCGACTTCTGTCTTTTAAAGTTGTATAACCCAATTCATCGGCTAAGTTAAGAATATTATCCAAACCGGTTAAATAAGTCGTTTTAACAGCCGGCACATTTAACGATCCCTGTAAGGCCTTTCTCATAGTTACCGGACCGTGTTCCTTCAAATCATAATTATGAGGCTCATATTTAGCGCTGCCAGTGGTATCAAAATTTGTGACTGCATCATAAAGGATGGTATTGGGGGTGTAACCTTTAATAAAAGCGGCTGCATAGACAATCGGCTTGAATGACGAGCCAGGCTGCCTGGGGCGCAAAGTCACATTGACTTGGCCATCTATTTCATTGTTAAAATAATCAGCCGATCCGACCATAGCCATAATTTGTCCGGTTTTAGTATCAAGGGCCACCAAGGCGGCATTGGTAAAGTCGTATTTTTGGCCATTTTCTTCCACTCCTTTTTTAACCGCTGCTTCGGCTATTTTTTGCTTAGCTAAATCTAAAGTGGTGTAGACCTTCAAACCTTCTTGATTAATAAAATCTTCTCCATATTCTGCCGATAGCAATTCTTTAACATACATGACAAAATGAGGGGCAATTATTGATTCTTGGAGCGGTTTGAATATTATCTTTTCATTTTTAGCTTGCTCGGCCTGTTCTTTAGTCAAATAGCCAAGCTCGGTCATTGAATCAATAATGTATCTTTGCCGGGCAATTAATTTGTCTTTGTTATTACCGTAAGGAGAATAATAAGTTGGCGCTTGGGGAATGGCGGCTAGTATAGCGCTTTCAGCAATACTTAAGTCCTTAGCTGATTTGCCAAAAAATGATTGAGTGGCAGCTTCAATGCCATAAATAACCGACCCATAAGGTATCTCATTAAAATACATATTCAGTATTTGGTCTTTGGAAAATTTCTTTTCCAAACGATAAGAAATCAGTAATTCCTTAATTTTCCTAGTATAAGTTTTTTCACCAGTTAAAACAGCATTTTTGACGAATTGCTGGGTTAAAGTTGAGCCGCCGACTCGGCTGCCGGTAAAAATATTTTTTAAAACCGACCTGGTTATGCCAGTAATACTAAAGCCCTGATGAGTATAAAAATTTCTGTCCTCGGCTGTTAAAGTGGCTTTGATAGTATATTCGGGTATATTATCCAAATTAATCAAAGTTCTTTTAATATTGCCGTGGATATCATAAAGGACGGTTTCACCTTTACGGTCATAGATCTTGGTGCTAACGGTAATTGACCGGTTGATCAAGCCGTCGGGGTTGGGCAGGTCTTTAGAAATCCAAGCAAAGGCGCCTAAAGTGAATATTCCCCCTATTAAGGATAAAAATATTATTAAAGGAATTAAGATTTCCAGGATTTTTTTGAAAATTTTTCGATTTCTCGGTTTTTTATATTTATAAGAAACCGAAAAATTATGGCCTGTTCGTTGCCTTTGAAAGCCATTGCCTTTTACATAAACGGGGTTTCTCCAATTCTGCGATGATTTTATTTTTTTTGACAGTTGGGGTATAGTCATGATTAACCGGGATTTTTAAAATTGAGTAATTAGGCCGTTTTTATATTTTTGTTTTATAAAATTTGGCTGATTCTTCCGGCGAGACAGGGTTAATAATTAAACCCGAACCGATTTCTATACCAGCCCAAACCGAGCCGCGCGGCGTTATTTTCAAATATAAATGTTGGTCGCGGTCATTGATAACCTGATGGAAATAATAATTGTAAGGCAGATTTAATTCGTTTATTTTGGCTAAGATTTTTTTAAGTGTTTTGGCGAAGCTAAGACACTCATTTTTATTCATTAAGGTGATATTATCCAAGTGGCGCTTGGGCATTAGCCAAATCTCATAATTGTGCATCGGCGCGAAAGGGCAGAAAGTTATGATATTTTTATCCTCATAAACTAATCTCGGACCCTGCTTTTCTTTTTTAATTACATCGCAATAAACGCAAGTCCCATGTTCCAGTTTATAGGCCTGGACTCTCTGGGATTTGTCTTTTAAATGGGGCGGCAAAAATTGCGTGGCAAATATCTGGGAGTGGGCGTGTTGCAAAGAGGCGCCGGCTTTGCCGCCATTATTCTTAAAAATCAGGATATATTCTATTTTTTTATCTTGGGAAATAGCTCTGGTTCTAAGGCAGTAGGCCTTAAATATTTTATAAATATGGGCAATCGGCAGATCTTCAGTTTCTTTAAGGTGGTCGGGCGTTTCAATAATTACTTCCTGCTGGCCATAGGCCTGGGGATTCTTAATGGAAACAGCCGGGAATTTATTTTTAATGACTTTAATGGCCCAGGGTTCTTTTTTAGAATCATTTTTAATAGTTAAAATGCTTTGACCGGCTTTAGTGACATTTTCCGGACAAAACAGACATAATTTTTTGCCGATTAACGGCAATCTTTCCGAACGTTCAATATCCTGGGGCCGTCGGCCTCTTTTAGGAGCAATAATAACGTATTTTTCTTGAATATAATCTTTTCTGATTTCTGAATTCATAGTTTTTATTATTAGTTAATATAAAGTCGCTGTTTTCTATTTATTGATAGCGCAAATGGCTATTGCCAGAGCGTCAGCTGCGTCATCAGGTTCGGGTAGGGTTTTTAATTTCAAGATAGTTTTAACCATCCGCTGGACTTGTTTTTTGTCAGCTTGGCCATAGCCGGTTATGCCTTGTTTGACCTGTAAAGGAGTGAATTCTTTCACTGGCAACTTATATTTAGCGGCGGTCAAAAGTATCACGCCTCTGGCCTCGCCAACAGCGATAATTGTTTTGGTATTGGTGCAAAAAAACAGCTGCTCCAAACTCATAAAGTTCGGCTTATACTTATTAATGATAAGTATAAGTTTTTGTTCCAATTGCTGTAATCTGGCCGGTAAAGACAATTTCTTATCGGTAGTAATTGATCCGTGATCAAGACAAGTAAGCTCCTGGCCGTTGACAGCAATTAGGCCGAAGCCCGTGTCGGCCAGTCCAGGGTCAATTCCTAAAATAATATTTTTTTTTAATTTACCAGTTGGCATTAGTATAGATATTATTAATCTCATCAATATCTATCAAGGCAGTGTATAGCTTATCAATTTTTTCCTTGGTCTCTTCCTCTTTGATGTCAAGATAATCTTTGGGTTTATAACCCAGTGATGATTCTTTAATATTGATGTTTAGTTGCTTAATATTCTTTTCCATGGTTGGCCAGTGATTGGCGGCTGTGGTTATTTCCCAACTATTTTCATCTTGGTTTATGTTTTCGGCGCCGGCTTCAATCAGATCAAGTTCTAAGTCATCGGTATTTTTATTTTTAAGCTGATTTTTATCAATCAAAATCAGTCCTTTTCTTTCAAATTGCCAAAGTGTGCTATTGGGCCCTCCCAACTGGCCTCCATTTTTATTTAGAACCGCCTTAAGATCGGCCACAGTTCGATTTTTGTTATCAGTAATGGCTTCAATCACAAAAACACTGCCTGACGGGCCAAAGGCCTCATAAGTTATTTCTGCTAAGGCAGTTTTGCCTGTGCTAAGGCCAGCGCCTTTTTTAATTGCCCGGTCAATATTATCTTTGGGCATATTGGCTTGCCTGGCCTTTTCTACGGCCAATCTCAATTTGAAATTGGTCTCAATATCTTCCCCCCCTTCTTTAGCCGCCACAGTTATCAGATTGCCTAATTTAGTGAAAACAGCGCCTTTTTTAGCATCGGTAATTGTTTTTTGCCTATGGACTTTGGCCCATTTGCTATGCCCGGACATATTTGATAAAAAATAAGGAGTTAAAGAAATAAGAAATCAATGATATATTGTGAAAATTAACAAGATGGAATGGTAATTCTTGAATTATTATAATAAATTTTGACTGAAAAATCAAGGCGAACTTATTGTTATTTAAAGCAATTTTTGTTAAAATAAATCAAGGATAAGAATCAGGAATCAATAATCAAGATCAAAAATAAAATAATGAATTATATGGGCTATAATTCTTAATTCTTGCTTCTTAATTCATAGCTAAAAATATGCCAACATTAGACAATAAAAAAATTATCAAACAATATCAGAAATTTCAGGTGGCCAGAACTATCTCGTTGTTGCCTAAACAAATAGTAGAATCCTGGGCAGATGTTTTGTCATTAAAATTACCTAAAAGTTATCGTCGCCCGCAAAATATAGTTGTTAGCGGCATGGGCGGCTCGGGTTTAGCCGCCGAACTGCTTAGGAGTCTTTATGGCCGAACCCTGAAAATTCCCCTGATTCTGGTACATAATTATCACCTGCCAAAATTTGTGAATAATAAAAGTTTGGTGGTAATTTCCAGCTATTCGGGCCAAACCGAAGAATCATTGGATTGTTTAAATGAGGCCTTGGCTTATAAAGCTAAAGTTTTTTGTCTGGCTAGCGGCGGTCAGCTGATAATTACCGCTAAAAAACACCGACTTCCCTATTATCTGATCAATAAAAAATTTAATCCGGCTAATCAGCCCCGGTATGGGATTGGTTCCCAGTTCGGCGCCATGCTGGCCTTGTTTGATAATTTAAAGCTATTAAAAATTTCCGACCGGGAAATTAAACAGTCGGCTGAATATTTGTCTATTTTAAATCAAACCCTTAAACCAGACATCAACAGCAATGAAAATTTTGCTAAAAAATTAGCTCGAGAATTAAATGGCCAATTGCCGATATTGATAGCGGCTGATTTTCTCTCAGCCAACAGTCATATCTTAGCCAATCAAATAAATGAAAGCGCCAAAAACTTGGCGCAGCCCTATGCGATTCCAGAACTTAGCCATCATTTGTTAGAAGGTTTAAAATTGCCGACCGCTGTCGCTGTTAAAATGAAGTTTTTATTTTTCAATTCCAACCTCTATTCGGCTAAAATTAGCCGGCATTTCACTATTGTGCAAAAAATATTGAAAAAACAAAAGATAAAATTTATTGATTATTCAATTATCGGCGACAGCCGACTGTCAATTGCCTTAGAGGCCCTGTTATTGAGCTCTTGGCTCAGTTATTATCTAGCTATTTTAAACGGGCAAAATCCTACCGCTGTGCCTTTAGTGGATTATTTTAAAAAGGAATTGGTTAAATGATTTCCGTCCTTTTTGGAAAGAAGTTTTATTTTATGAATTCGCTTAAAACCATATCAAAGCGATTAGCCAACCATCAAGCAATAGCCGGCCTATTGCTTTTTTTATTGGTTCTGGCTTTTTTTTCTTGGCTGGAATATGCTCCAACCTTGGCTGATCCTGATTCTTTTTATCATGCCAAAATGACGGCTTTAATCAGTGAAAATGGCCTGGTCCGGGATTTCCCTTATTTGCAATTTACCACTCTAAAAGACGGTTATATTGACCATCACCTGCTCTATCATCTTTATTTAATACCTTTTGTAAAAATTTTTCCTTTACCAGTAGGCCTGAAAATTGGCCATAGCTTATTAGCCGCCCTGGTTTTAGCAACTTTATATTGGTTGCTAACAAAACTTAAGGTACGCGGGGCTTGGGGCTATACTGTTTTTTTACTTTTGGTGGAGCCGTTTATTTTCCGACTTAGTTTAGTTAAGGCCCAGCCGCTTTCTTTGATTATTTTGCTTTTAGGCACCTATTTAATAATACGGAAAAAATTTTTAGGACTGACGCTTTTGTCTTTTATTTATGTTTGGAGCTATGGCGGCTGGTTCTTGATTCTGATTATAACCGCTATTTATGTGCTGGTTGAAAGCTGGGACCGGGCCTGGCTAAAAATCAGAGCCGACCGGTTGGCTAAGATAATTAATTTTAAAAATAAAAAAACTGATCTAATTAACAGATTATATGCCTGGGTAATTAGCTTTATAAAAAATGCGCTAAATAGCCAAAATTTTAAGTTGGTAACCAGTGTTCTATTAGGACTGGTTTTGGGACTGGTGATTAATCCCTATTTTCCCAAGAATTTGGAATTTTATTGGATACATATTATTAAAATTGCTTTGATAAATTATCAGGGTGTTATCGGCGTCGGGGCTGAATGGTATCCTTATAATATCAACGATTTTTTTATCAATAACCTTTTGCCGTTTATTTTGGCCTTGGTGGCTTTGGCGGTTTTTTTGAATTATCATCAGAAATTTGATGTGGTAGTAAAATATTTTCTGGCTCTGTTTTTGGCTTTTGTGATTGCTACCGCCAAAGCCCGCAGGAACGTGGAATATCTGGCTCCTCTGGCGGTCATTTTTTCGGCTTTGGTTTTTAGCCGCGGCTGGAGTTTAGACGAAATTCGCGGTGATTTCCAGGCCTTTGGCCGCTTATTTAAAAAGGTTTTTTTAAATGATTGGCGCGCTAAGGTTTTGTTTACTTTATTTTCAATTTTAACAGTAACAGTTATTTTTTATAAAATGCCCTATCAAGCCAAAAAATCGCTGGACAACGGGTTCAATTATAATTACTTAAAATCGGCTTCTGAGTATTTACTGGCCAACAGCCAGCCGGGCGATATCGTTTTCCAAAGCGATTGGGATGAATTTCCCATACTTTTTTACCATAATAGCCGGAATTATTATATTGTTGGTTTGGATCCCACCTTTATGTACTTAAAAAATCCTGATCTATACAATAAATGGGCGGATATCACCAGAGGCCAGAGAGCCGAGGATATTTATGGGATTATTAAAAATGATTTTAGGGCAAAATATGTCATTGCTACCCTTGACCATAAAGAGTTAATTGCCAATTTGGATAATAATTTTTATTTTGCTAAGGTGTATAGCGACAATGAAGCCGTCATTTATAAGGTCTTATAAGTTTAAAAATGAAAATCGTCATAGCCATACCCGCCTACAACGAAGAATTGGTTTTAGAAAAAAACATCAATAAAATTTCAGATTTTTGCGTCAAAAATTTGGTCGGTAACGAATTTATTATTATCATTGCCAATAATAACTCTACCGATAAAACGGCTGAAATAGCCAATCAACTGTCAGCCCAAAATCCGGCCATTCGCCATTTATTGCTTAATCAAAGAGGCAAGGGCTTAGCCATCGCGAAGGCCTGGCAAGAGACGGTAGCAGACATTTATTGTTTTATGGATGCTGATTTAGCTACTGATTTGTCGGCTTTATTGACAGCGGTTGAACAGATAAGGTTAGGGGCTGAAGTGGTAGTAGGTTCCAGATTCCATCAGGCCTCAAAAGTCAAAAGGTCTTGGAGCCGGGCCTTTATATCCAGGTGCTATCGGTTGTTTTTTAAAGCTCTTTTTAAGATACCAATCAACGATTTTCCTTGCGGCTTCAAAGCCATTAATAAAAAAGTCAGAGATAGCGTTTTAAATGATATTTTAAACACCGGTTTTTTTTGGGATACGGAAATGCTGGTTTTAGCCAGCCGGCAGGGTTTTTCCCTAACGGAAATTCCGGTTATTTGGTCGGAGTTTATTGAGCCCGACAGGAAAAGCCGTCTCAATATTATCAAGACAGCTTTTGATTATATCAGACAATCAATTTTATTGAAAATCCGGCTGGCTAAATTAAAGAAATAAAAAATTGGCAATAAAAATAACCGGCCTTTTATCAAGCAGGTTATTTACTTTATTTATTTTAGAGTTTCTGTAATTTTGGTTATAACAAAACTGGTGATAATATAAGCGGCCAAAATGATGATGAGGCCGATAACGGCGTTCTTGATATAGCCCTTGGCTTTATCAACTTTGCTCGGGTCGCCGCCAGCTGTCAGCCAGAGGAAACCGGCGTAGATAATCAAAACCACTGCTAAGACGCCTAAAAAGCCCAGAAAAGTTTGGACAATTTTGCCGATGGCTGTTTTTAAATCGGGGGTGCTATGAGGTAAATCAGTGTCTTTAACCGCGTTATTTAAACCCGTAGTTATTTCATTAACGGCTTGAACTTGGAATTGAGGCAGGATTACCACGGAAAAAACCAGAGCCATAATCAATAGGCCGAATATAATTTTAACTGTTTTGTTCATACCTTTTTTGAATAATTATTAACTTTACATATAAATTGTAATCAATTTATCAAATATTGGCAATAATCGGCCGGTCTTTGATCAAGGCCGGATTTAAAAACACCCGCTTGAAGCGAGTGTTTTTACTAATTGGCTTATTGCAGAGTTTCTACAACTTGGTCCAAAACAAAACTGGTGATGATATAAGCGGCTAAAATAATAATGATGCCGATAATAGCGTTCTTGATATAACCCTTGGCTTTATCAACTTTACTGCTGTCACCGCCAGCGGTCATCCAGAGGAAGCCGGCATAGATAATCAAAACCACTGCCAAGACGCCTAAAAAGCCCAGAAAGATTTGAACGATTTTACCGATAGCTGTTTTTAAATCGGTGGTGCCGCTGGGCAGATCACTGGCTCCACCTATAAAATCAGTCAAGCCGTCAGTTATGACATTGGCCGAAGCTAATTGTGGTGACACCAGAACAGCCGAGAAAACCAGCCCTAAAACTAATAAGCTAAGAAGCGTTTTAGCTGTTTTTTTTCCACTTTTGGCGGATATAATTCCCTTCATGTTTTTAAGTTTATTATTAATTGGTATTTTAAGTTAACTGGAAAATTGGTCGATGATGGTATAAACAATGGCATAAGACGACATAATAATCACCAAACCGATAGTCGCTTTAATAATAATGTCTTTGGCCTTTTGAATTTTGCTACTATCACCACCGGCTGTCATCCACATAAAGCCGCCGTAAATGATCAAAATTATAAATAAAACGCCGATAAACCCCAATAAGGCCTGAATAATTTTGCCTGTCAAATCATAAATAGTATCGCCAGTAATCAGCTCGGGCGCGGCACTTTTTAAATTAGTCAATGGATTGGCGTCAGCAGCTAAAACAATTATCGGCAGGACTAATAAAGCCAAAAAAATTATTAGTAAAAATTTCACCAGTATTTTTTTCATAAGGATTATAGCAGTTAATGGGAGGGATAACCCTCCCATTAACTCATATATTAGTCAGTTAATTGTCCGCCGACTGCTGTGATCGCGAAATTAGCGATTATATACGCTGCCAAGATAATAACGATACCGACTATGCCTGAAATGATAAGTTTTTTGGCTTTGTCAACTTTACTATCATCACCAGCGGCTGTCATCCAGAGGAAACCGCCCCAAAGAATAATAATTACCGCTAAAATTCCCAAAAAACTCAATAAAAGCTGGATGATAGAATTAATACTTTCTCTTAAGTCCCTTTGTCCCAAGCCGATGCCAGCGGCATTTTCCAGCCCCAGATTAAGATCTGCGGCCAAAGCCAAGGTCGGCAGGGCTAAAATCGATAAAACCATAACAGTTAGTGTACCAACTGCTATTTTTTTTAAGGTTAATTTGCTCATTTTGTCACCCCCTTTCTTTTAAGAAGTTTAAATTATTTATTAAACATTGATTAAATTAGCTCAATAAAATTCATCATCTTGCCCTGTAGTGTCCGCCTAAGGCGAACTACTGCTGGGGTTACCCCCCTTAAATAATTCAAATACTTATTATTAGGTTAATAAAATCAAATAGTTTTATCTAGTTATTATAAGCTATTTAAACCTGGTCAGCAAAGTGATTGTCCACTTGACTCTTTTGCCCTTTTAATTTTTAAAAGATTTTTACGATTATATTTTTAATGATTTATTAAGAGCATTGATTATTAGTGCTTGACCAATTGGAGAAACTGCTGCCGCCGAACATCGCTTCAATGATGACATTAACCAGCGTCCAGGCCAGCATCACAATAAAAATGCCCACTACGGTGGCGATTAAAATATCTTTGCCCCATTTTATCCGGGTTTCATTACCGTAGGCGGTGATAAAAACCAGGCCACCGTAGATAAACATTAAAATGGCAAAAGCGCCGCTTAAGCCGACCAGTATATTGGCACCGTTGACGAATAATTCAACAAAATCGCAAACAGTGCAATCTTCCGTACCTTCAACGCAGGCGATGTTTTCAAATAATGTGCCTTGATAAGAAATTGCCTGGCTAATATGGGAAATCAACAATACTCCTATCACCACTGGCAAAATTATCGTTGCCCCTTTTAGTTTCATTGGTTGGTTTGGTTAATTTTTGAGATAGCGTCTTTGATGGCATTGGCAAAGGCTCGTTCGTCATGGGCGGCCGGCAGGGCTTCCAAGAGTTCCTTAAATATCTCTTCAACAGCCGGCTGATTCTGGCCTTGGTACCAGTTTTTGGCTGTTAGCGCCTGAATTGAGGTCGGATACAGATCTTCATCGTCTATTTGGGAATTGATCAGTTCTTTTAAGGCCGTCGGCCGCTGGGTTTTTTCCAGATAATTGATAACTTGGTCCTTAGCAGTAATAAAAAGTAGGAAATCCCAAGCCTCGTCTTTGTGAGCCGATTTTTTAGAAACCCCCTCCAACCAATAGCTGGAATAATTAACTTGGTTGTCCGGGTTGATTTGAGGTAGGGGAGCGAGGCCTAAGTTAAGCTTGGGCGATCGGGAGCGGATACCGGGCAGTTGATAATTGTAGCCGAACATAAAGGCCACTTTACCACTTAAAAAAGCGTCAAATGAGTTGGGCATTTCGCTATTCCAAGCGTAGACGCTTTTTACAGGCGACGAGAAATCCAGATAAAATCTGATTGCTTCCAAACCCGGGAAATATTTTTCAGTCGTGGCATTGTTAAAAACCGCCAAACCATTACCGCTGGTCATTTCTGCCCCGTTTTGCATCATCAGGAGTGAAATGATATCAAAACTTCTTTCAATGTTATAGCCGGTACCCAAAGCCGTACCGGCTTGGATGATGTTGCCGGCGCTGTCAAAGCGAGTTGATTTTTGCACCGCTTCCTGGAAAGCTTTCCAATCCTTGGGCAATTGGGAAATACCTGATTTATTTAAAATATCCTTATTATAAAACATCACCAGAGTTTCCAAGCTTAGTGGCAACCCGTAGACCTGACCGTCTAAGACCGCGTCATCATAGACGGAATCAATAAAATTGGCTTTAATTTCCCGCAGTGACAGTGTTTTTTTGGTTCTCAACTCATAGGCGATTTCTTTTTTTACGGTTCCTTTGGTATATTGGTAAGCCAGAGTGATTTCTGACGGCATCGGCTCTAATTTGGCCTGGTATTTTTTAACGGCATTTTCATTGATACTGAAAATATCCGGTCCCCGGTCTTCAGCCAGCGCTTCCAGGAGTTCTTGCTCATATTCCTCTATCCTGAATTGGCGGTAATTTATCTTGATGTTGGGGTGCAACAACTTATAAGCCGTGATGATTTCCTCAAAAGAGTCCTGGTCGTCAAAAACCCGCCAGTAATTCAACTCTATTGGCTTCATTTTTTCTTGGACGGCCGCTCCCGGATTTTTACAGCCAAAGCCGGCTGTCAGCAAAAATACCAAAATCAGAAATAAATTCAAGACATTGATACATTTTTTTTTCATGGGATTTTTATGATTATTCTTGGCTTGCTTATATTATACAATAAAATCTTAAAAATAAAAAAACCCTGTTCTTTGTAGGGAACAGAGTTTTTTGTAGTGTTAATATTTTTTATTTATTTAATTCTGAAAATTGGCGGTGTTTGTTTAAAAAAGTCAGAACCCATTTTGCGGAGAACCCTGAAAACTAATGCGGACTCGGCAGGGCGAAACATTTGACTGGGGATATGGATTCGCCCTGCCTCGGCTGTATTCCCGCCCGCAGGAGGGGTCTGGGGAGGAATGCGGGCGGGTTTCGGACTGGGGGTTTTCGGAAAAAAATTCTCGGCTAATTCCTCTGAAACAAATCATTGTCCGTCCATAAATCCAGACATATCAATCAATTTTGCTTTTGTATAGACAATGTTTGTTTCCTCGGCTGTTAAAAAATCAAATGTATGTATTTTGAATAAATTAAAAACTTCATTATTCTCTTCATAGAAGTTTTTAATTTTCAATAATGATTTTTTATTGAAAGAATGCACTCCAAAACTTTTTCTAAAGTATTGGTCGAAAGCAGGAACATTGGCAAAAACTCCTAACATGATTTTTGTTATCAGAGTATCACTCGGTTTATTTTCCTTTCCGAGCGCAGAAACTATTTGTTGTTTGCAATTTAACAAAAATGAAATGTTTTCTTCGTTATAATTTTCCACATCAATTTCCCATAACTTTGGATTCATTTTTGAAATTGCAACAATCAAACTTTTATAGTTTCTGACACTTTTTTCAAGAAGAAAAGACGAGCCTCTCATCATCCCCCAACTCGCTAAATAAAAACCTATTTGCAAACAACTCGTTTGGAGATTTTTTCCATCTGCTAACTCGGAAAGTCTTTTCTCTTTGTAGAATGAATAAAAATGGTTATAACAAAAATCAAAAGAAGCATATCGCTCATCTGCTTTTCTCCCTTTGTTTTTGCCTTGGCCTTCTAAAAATCGGTCAAGTGATTTTTTGATGTCGTTCATAATTTATTCTAAATCACTTTTGCCGATATTACATACTGAACAAAGCGTTTGTAAATTTTCTAAAACAGTTTCGCCGCCTTTTGCCCACGCTTTGACATGGTCAACATGCAGAATAATACTCGGGTCAGTCGCGGGCGACCGCCCGCAATTTTTACATTTGAAATTATCACGCCTCATTACAATAAAGCGAAGCCTCCAATTTATCTCACGCTTTGTTTTATGTTTTGTTGAGGTTTCAACTTGTAAATTCGCAATTGATTTTTCTGTTGAAATGCCCTCCTCATTATTGATATTAGCAACAAATATTTCTAACCCTTTCATCCAAGTACCAAAATGTTTTTTATAAACGCCAGCACTGTATTTTGATAATGGCGGAAACATATCAGCCTGTATCGGCTGATGTCCGAGTTTTGTCCAAACCTCTTCCAAATTTTGGAAAAGCTCGTCATCACTCAATCGTATACTCTTTTGATGTCTCGCTAAATTAAGACCTGCTCGTTCGTGTGCTTTTGCCCATCCACCAAATCGGTCAGCCATATTAGAACTATCGAATTTTCCAAATTCGTCCTGTTGTTCTCTGGTAACAAAATCTTGATTTAATTTCGCAGCGGTGTTTTTTAGATCAGCGATAAGCTCATCTATTGGTGTATTTCTATGAACTTTTTTTAGCTCAAATTTCATAAAATTATTTAATCAAATCCTCAATTGCGACATCTAGGGCTTTGGCGATTTTGCTCACAACAAACACAGAGGGCTTTTTGATAACACCAGTTTCAATCTTGGTAAGCGTTGTATAGGCAACATCCGCCTTACGAGCAAAATCGTCTTGAGTAAGTCCTAATTTTTGTCGCAATTTCCTTATTTTCTGTCCTAGTTGATTACTTTCCATATATTGATAACATTTAACTGTTGCTTGTTTTCGTTCGTAGTATTATACTAACAGATATGAGGACTTTAATCAATTTTGTAGCCGAGAATTTTGTTCCGAAAACCCCCAGTCCGAAACCCGCCCGCATTCCTCCCCAGACCCCTCCTGCGGGCGGGAATACAGCCGAGGCAGGGCGAATCCATATCC
>Ga0155763_107_pt1 | contig 13784 bp, 14 predicted proteins | sample RifCSPlowO2_01_FD_107417 | JGI IMG/M metagenome (GOLD analysis project Ga0155763, IMG submission 107417) | Candidatus Buchananbacteria bacterium RIFCSPLOWO2_01_FULL_39_33
GGATTAGTAAAAACCGCCAAAAGCCCTAAAATAATAAATATTGAGCCGATAACTATTAAAATGAATTTTAAATAATTGGGAGATTTTTTAGTTTTAGGCATTTAATTTAATTGGTAGTTTGTAGCAAGTAGTTAGTAGTTTTTTCTGTTGTCATTGCGAGCGATAGCGAAGCAATCTCATTTTTATTGTAAAGAAATAAAAAAACACGGGATTGCTTCACTTCACTTCGTTTCGTTTACAATGACAATTGTAGGACAGTGCCCACTTGTTTTTAGGAGAACTACTTATAATAATGGTTTTATAAATTAATCCGGTAAGCCCGATTATTATTCTTATCGGTGAATAAAAGATAATTCAAATCCTCGTTGACAATTATTTCTCCGATGGTGTGATTGCCTTCGGGCACGGCCACCAAGGTCTTAGCGCCGGTATTTAAATCCACTTTATAAATCTGGTCAGCGATATTCTGGGCTGAAGAATCATTTAAGCCGGCGCCAAAAGGCAGAGTGGTTGGCACGGCGCAATAAACTTTACTATTGGAAGAAAAAGCGCATTTATCGGCCCAGGTGGCCAGACCCAAGCTTTTCCGGTTGTTGCCAATGGAATCCGATTGGGCATCGGCAATCCAAAGTTCCGGCTTATAATCGCTGCGGCTACTATAAACGCTGTGAAGCAGCTTATCGCCAGTCGGCGACCACTGACCCCGAAAGTCCCGGCCCTCCACCATCATCAATTTAAAATTCTCATTATTCAAGCCGACAAAATAAATCTCTGACCGGCTTAAATCCTTGATTTGGGTGAAAGTGGCCACCATCTGATTGTTGGGCGACCAATTAACATCAAATTTGTCGCCTTGGTCGTCAATCCTTTCCAGGACCTTGGACTGCGAGCCATCGATTTTGGCCACAGCCAAGAAACGGTTTTCCGGATCCAGGGCATTGCTTTTAAAAGCGATTTGTTGGTCGGTCGGGGAGAAAGAAAAATCATACCAATGTTTGGGTAAGGTCAATTGCTTGCCGGTTTTGAAATTATAAACGATGTTGGAACCATCAGGATACTCCAGTATGGCCTGGTCCCGGTTTTGAGACCAAGTTACCTGACTGACATTATTAAAAACTTCGTCGCTGATGACTTCAATGGCTCCACTGGCCAGCAACCGGTAAAATTTACCGTCTGAAGGATTGTAATAAAGCAACTGGCCATCCTTACCAGCCACAGCAAACAAAGTCGGCGTATTGGTTAGACGGGCGGCTTGAGTCAGTCCGCCTTGGGCGGTAGAAGACAGTTGACCGGCTACTGGTCTGGTTATTAACGCATTAATATTGCCATTTATCATTGGCAAGCCAAGATTGGCGTTAACGGCATAGAGCCGGCCATTGATATTGATGGTAGCCGGCAATTGCCCGGCTGGCTGGTTGACATTGGTCACTACCGGTCCAATTGGAGCAAAAAACGGTCTGAAAAAGAAATAATAAAGAAAGAAACCGAATAAAAATACCGCCCCAAAAAATAGAGCTATGATTCCCAATTTTTTCCAGTCCAAATTCATATGTTTAAATTATTTTATGCCAAAACATCTTTTTTCCGCCTCCGAAAGCGCTGTTTCGCCGCCAGGCAAAGCGCCGGATGCCCAAACATTGAAAAGATTCCAAGTGCCGCAAGAAACGATTTTATAGATCAAAACGACAAAGGTGATTATTATTGACAGCACAATAATGTTAATAACCATGAGAATCATTATTTCCGTCCATTTGGCTAAATCCTTGCTGGGGATCCATTTGCCGATTAAATAATCATCGCCGAATTGGCAAACATATTGCGGCAATAATATTGAACAAACCAAGAAAACATTTAAACCCAGCAAAGACAAGAGCGTCCAATCCAGCCAAACCGAACCCCAAAGAACAGTTAAGAGCCATTGTGTGCCAGCTTGAGTGGTGGCCCCAGCAATTTCTTCACTTGCTCCAACCAGGTCGCCAGCTGACGCCTTACTGGCCATATTTTTTATTCTGGCCAATTCTTGAGCAGTACCGGCACCGGTTTTTTCTTGGTTGGCAGAAGTTCTTGATTTAGAACCAGTTTCCATCGGAACAGCAGTTTCTTGCTTACTAGCCTGATATTTTAGCCGACCAAGAGTTAATTCCGGCGAAGTAGAATCAGAAAAATTATTTACTGCCGGACTAGATGGTGCCGGAGTACCCAAAGGCAGAGTATCTAATTGGTGGGCTAAATTATCGGACATAATAACCAATGAATTTGACTGCGGTTTAAAGACCGCAGTACCTGCCTGCCGGCAGGCAGGTCTGGGCAAATTCAGAATGACTGGTAGAGACGGGGCATGCCCCGTCTCTACCGCCGACAATATTTTTTCTCACACTGGCCTTCATCCCCTGGCTTAAAAGCCAGGGGTATTCGGCCAGCAACATTATAAAACAAAAATCAATAAATAAAACCAGAATTAATAAACATTTTTACTTGTCATTTTAGCTTGTCTGCCAGTAGCTAGGATTGCCCCGACATCCAGTCATAATTTTAAAAATATTCTGGATCCCACATCAAGTGCGGGATGACAAGGTGTTTTTTTGTTTTCTTGATTTTTTGTTTTCTTGTTATTGGTATTATTATACCATCTTTGAACACAAAAAACCAAAGGCCGCAGCTATAGACATTATTCCAAATGTTGAGAAAAATTCAGGCCTTTTAATTTAGCTGATAATTCCGGAAAGTCATTTATATTATAATTATTGATAAAAAAATCAGCAGCTTCTTGAGCCGATTTGGCTAAAACCAAGTCATCTAAAGTAGCGATTTTTAAATTAGAAAAGCCGGATTGCTGATAGCCATAAATTTGGCCGGCACCGCGATATTTCAAGTCCTTTTGGGCTAATTCAAAACCATCATTACATTCAACCAAGGCCTTTAAACGTAAAAGGGTCTTTTCCTCCTGGCTGTCAGTAAATAAAAAACAATATGACTGGTGGCTGTTGCGACCGACCCGCCCCCGGAATTGGTGGAGTTGGGCCAAGCCGAACCTGTCAGCTCCTTCAATCATCATAACGGTAGCGTTTTTAACATCCACCCCAACTTCAACCACCGAGGTTGAGACCAATATTTTCGTTCGGCCGCTAAGAAAATCAGCCATGGCCTGTTCTTTTTGGGCCGGCTTGAGTTTACCGTGCAGAAGCCCGATAGCTAAATCAAGAAAAATTTCCTTGTCTAATTTCTCAAATTCTTCAGTGGCCGATTTAAAGCCAAAATTATCCGACGGGTCTATCAAGGGACAAACCACAAAAACCTGCCGGCCGGCTTTAACCTGTTCTTTAATAAACTGATAAGCTTCTAATCTTTTAGCCGGCGCCACAACTCTGGTAATTATTTTTTTTCGACCTAAAGGCATTTGCCTGATAATGGATAAAGCCAAATCTCCGTAGACAGTCAAAGCCAGCGACCGAGGTATCGGCGTGGCTGAAAGCGATAAAAAGTGCGGCCTTTTTGAGCTCACTTGTCCAGACCAGCTTTTCTTCTTTAATTCCTCCCTTTGCAAGACGCCAAAACGGTGCTGTTCATCAACTATAACCAATGCCAAGTTATTAAAAGCGATGTCTTTTTGAATCAAAGTGTGAGTGCCAATTATCAAGTCAATTTCTCCCTTTTGGCATTGTTTTAAAAATTCTTTTTTGGCAACAGCTCTATCGCCGATTATTCTCTGACTTCTGGTAAATAGACCCAGTTTAATTGACTTGCCTAAAACCTTGGAAAGTGTGGCAAAATGCTGGTTGGCTAAAATCTCGGTTGGCGCTAAGAAAGCCGTTGACAGGCCATTTAAGGAAACATTGTAAGCGGCAATGGCTGCCACCAAGGTTTTGCCGGAACCGACATCGCCTTCCACCAGCCGGTTCATTGGGGAACCGCTTTTCAGATCGGTGATTATTTCCCAAGCGGCTTTCCTTTGGTCATCGGTCAGCTTAAAACCCAATTCAGCAACAAATTCTTTGGTCTCATCTTCAAAAAATTTTATCCGATAGGACTTATGACTAGCCAAGTCCCTTTTCAATAATTTGGACCAGAGCTGAATGATAAACAGCTCGTCAAAAGCTAACCTGTTCCTGGCTTTGTCAATCTCATTTTTATTGGCCGGAAAATGAATTTTTTTTAGCGCCTGGGCTAGAGATATTAAATGTTTTTCTTTCAGTATTGGAAGTGGGAGATAATCATCAATTTTATCAGCCAAAGTAATGGTATTTTTTATCAAAAATCTCAACTGCTTCTGGGTTAAGCCCTCGGTCAGGGAATAAATGGGAACTAACCGGGCAGTGTGAGTGCTGTTTGAGCCGGCCTTTTCGTATTCCGGCGAATTCAAATAAACATTAAAGAGATCACCGGCCACTTTGCCAGCCAAGCTAATAATATCGCCGGCTTGCAGATTCTTGGCAATCCAGGGCTGATTAAACCAGATGACCTTGACCGAGCCGGTTTTATCGGCCACCAGGCCTTCAATTAAAACCATTTTTTTTCTAAAGCTGCGGCGGCTGGCTATTAACTCCAGCCGACCGACTACGGTCGTAGTCATTCCCGGTTGGAGTTTAGCAATGGGAGTAATATTGGAAAAATCCTCATAACGAAAAGGATAATAAAAAATGAGATCCTTAGCGGTCTCAATTCCTAATTTTTTCAACTTTGAATAAGTGGCTCCACCCACTTTATTAAGCTGATTGACTTTAGTATCCAAACCGATCATTGGCCTGAAAATATTAATCTCCCGGCATTATTTCGTGACTAGCAGGAGTTGAACCTGCGACCTTCAGCTCCGCAAGCTGACGCTCTATCCAGCTGAGCTATAGCCACACGATTTTATATCCTCAACCAGCGGCGGAGGCGTTCAGACAGCGGTTCGGCTTCCCGCTCCAAATCTTCTGACAAAAACTGCAATAAAAATTCTCTAATGCTGACTGCATCCAGACCCGCTAAATCAATAACCAGCCGGCCCCGCAATGGGTTCTTAAAATCCAAATATAAATTTTTAAGGCCCTGATCTTGATAGATGATAAAAAAATTATCAATGTCTTTATAGAAAAAAAAGTTTTGACCATGTTTTAGGCCATCGGGAGTGATAACACAATCCACTAATTGCGGCTCCCTGAACTCATACATGACCACCACCAAATAAAATAAAACTAAAAAAACGGCAAAAAGATAATTTAAGGTGTAAATCGACCAACCAACCATAATAGTCAAAACCGCCAAAGAAATCACATACCACCAAATATTCTTCTTATACTTGACATACTCGTGGCACTGCCAGGAGAAAATAACTTCGCTTAATTGTTGATTGGTTGCTGGCATATTTTCTATAAAAATTATTGGTCTAAATTATATATTGGCATTTTTTAACTGTTTCCAATATTCTGGATCATTAATTCTATTATTTAATATTACCTGGTTGTTTTTTTTGATTTCATTGCTATTTTTCAAGATATATTCATTTTTATTTTTTTGAAAAATAATTTCAAAAATATCGTCTTTAGCAAAAAGTGATTTTTTGTTCTTGCCTACTTTCTCTTCTATTATCGGCAAAAAATCTTTATTTATTTCATAACCGATTGAATTTCTGCCTAATTCTCGCGCTACTTTTGAAGTTGTTCCGCTCCCTAAAAACGGATCAAGAATATTTTCTCCAACAAAGCTAAACATTTTGATTAAACGCCGTGGCAATTCTTCCGGAAACATTGCAATATGGCCGCCTTTCTGTTTTTCGCCGGCAAAATTCCAATGTCCCGTAAAATATTTACGCCACTCCTCATTGGATAATTTTGATTTTTCTTTAATCGCTAGTGAAACATTATTTATCTCTTTCCCTAATTTTTTAAATAAAAGAATAAATTCATAATCAATGGCAATATGACCGTTGCGAGGATAGGGATATGAACCCATAACCGAGGCGCCGCCGCTTGTATTCATGGTGGTCATTTTTTGCCAAATAACAGCACCCATGTAATCAAAACCGATTGATTCACAAAATTTTATAATCTCTGTTCTAATAGGAATTATTTTATATCTGCCATAAGTGATGGCTCTGGCAAATTGATCGCCGATATTAACACATAATCGGCAACCGGAATTTAAAACTCTATATGATTCTGACCAAACTTCATTCAATTTATTGATATAATCCTCATAACTATCATTAAAGCCAATTTGGTTTTTATCACCATAGTCCTTTATTTGCCAATAAGGGGGGGAAGTAACCACAAGATGGACCGATTCATTATCAATTTCGGCCATATTTCTTGAATCCCCAATAATAATTTGGTGTTTGGTAGACATAATTAATCTAATAATTCACTGGCGTCAATATTTAATCCGCTTTTTATTTTATCATAATAAATAATTTTAGCATCAATATTTTCTCTTAAAGAATTTTTTGTCTTGTAAGTAATTGGTTTGATAGAAACAGCAACACCACCGATAAAACCGTCTATTCCTTTTGATTCTTCTTGTGGGCTAGATAATCTATAATTTTCTTTTTTAATATTTGCCACTTTCTTCAAGATAGCTTCCTGAAATCTTAAACCAACAAAAGTTTTCTCCAATACTAAATCTTCAACCCATTTTTTGATTATTGTTTTGTCTATTTTCTGTATAGCCTCTTTTAAATTCTCAACCATTTCATTGATTTTTTTAGAAGCATTTTTAATAGCTTGAGGATGTTTTGCTAAATACCAATTTTTCCAACCCTCATAAGTTTTTTCAGGACATTCTTGTATTAATTCAGAAAGTTGGCCAATCACCTTTGGTCTTGTGCCTTGAGAATTTTGATTTGCTAAATTTAAAATTTGAGTTGTATAACGAGGAAATTCCTTGATTTCACCAATCAATTCTTGTATTAATTCTTCATTTTTTATTTTTATTTTGATAAACATAGATTTCAGAAACTAAAATGTAAAAATTGGCGGAGAAGGAGGGATTCGAACCCTCGATACGCTTAAAAAACGTATAACAGGTTAGCAACCTGCCGCTTTCAACCACTCAGCCACCTCTCCATTAAATAAACTGCGACAATTGGCGGAGAGGGTGGGATTCCTTTCGCTCCGACTCAAGTCGGGGCGCTGCGCGCTCTCGCGCCCTTCGAATCTCCCCCGCGAGCCAAGCAATTGGCTCGCTCCTCTCCTCACTCACTTCGCTTATTCGGAGAGGGTGAGATTCGAACTCACGGTCCCCGTGAAGGGACTTCAGTTTTCAAGACTGACGCATTCGACCGCTCTGCCACCTCTCCTTAATTATCTTTCTACCCTGACCGGTTTTTAGAAACAACTCTCTTCTTCTAGCTTCTGAATAATTATTATAATATTCCTCAAATATTAGTAGCCACGGTCTACCAAACTTAGTGGATTTAGTTTTTCCAGAATTATGGGAATTTAAACGTTTCTGACTATTATCTTCTCGACTGGAACCGATATAAAATTTACCAATTGAATTACTATATATTACATAAATACAGGACATATGTTATACTTGTTAGTTTTTCCGCCGAAGACGGACCCGCCTCTGGCGGGCAAGACTGACGCATTCGACCGCTCTGCCACCTCTCCTTATTCCAAGATGACTAAGGCAGTTTAGCATAAAAAAAGTATTTTGTAAATCCTATTAAAAAACAATGGGAACAAAAAAATAACGTCTATTTGTATTTTATTATAACATAATCAAGCTACCACTTAAAAATAGACCAGGGACTATCACTATTGCCCCTTGATCAAGACCAGTCCCCAGACATTTTGGTAGCCGTTGGCTTTAAGTTCTTTAGCGCCGGCCTCTAAAGTAGAGCCGGTAGTGTAGACATCATCAACTAAAATAATAGTCCGGTCATGGTCGCCGGAATTATTCTGATTTATTTTAAAACTGCCAGTTATATTTACCCGTCTTTTATCGGCGCTTAGACCAACTTGGGGATGATGATATTTTATTTTTTCAAGCAATGAATTATTAATTTCATTGCCTTTTATTTTGTTAATAACCTCGCAAATTATTTGCGACTGATTGAAACCACGCTCTAAAAATTTTCTCCGATGAAGTGGAATCGGCGCTAAAACATAAGAATCCCTCCAAAAGAGATTCCTCCTAAGATACTCTGCTATCTTCGGCTCCAAACCTTTAAGCAAATCAACGATGAAATCGTATTTGGCCAGATTGATTAGCTGCTTGGTCAACCGATTGTTTTCCAGCATAACTAATAATCCATCCAAAAAAGATGACGGCCGGCAATAACCGCAAACCGAACCATTTTTATTCTCCTGGCCGCAGATCGGGCAATGATAATAGCTATAAATTTTTATTTTGGCCAGGCAGTCAGCGCAAAGCCACTCGCCTGCCCGGTGGCAGCTCAGGCATTTAATGGGAAATAAAATATCCCAAATGATTTGGCTTATTTTACTGCCACTCGGCTTCATCTATCTGCCATTGTTCACCAACTTTAATACTTGTTAGGTGAAGCCGGTTATATTCGGTCACCGGCTGGGATCGATCGCCGCTGAATTTGGTCAATTGGAGCGATATTTCAATCAGGGCTTTATCATCCTTGGAATATACCAGCTGGCTATTTAAGGCCTTAGCGGCGGCGGCCTCATAGCCAAGAGAGCCAAGGGTGGAAGCGGCTATTAAATCGTCAATGAACGATTGCATTTTAGGAGTAGAAATCAGCTTTAAGTCCTTTAAGTTCTTAAAATTGGCATCGCTGGAATAACTGGCAAATCTCTCGGCGTAAGCCAGAGCGAATTGCTCCAGGCCCAGAGGATAATTTTGTTCATTGGCCACTCTTTGGGGACTGGGCGGCGGCAATTGCTTAATTTGATTGGCTAGTGGCGGCAGTTTTTCTTCGGTCTTAACTACTTCAGCCGGCTGCCGGTTAAGGGGACTAAAAAAAACAAATAAACTAACCAGGGTCAGCAAAACAATAACCGCCAAAGAAATTATAATTATTTTTTTTCTATCCATATTATTTAGCTTTTCACCTGCCTGCCATGCCTACAGCAGACAAGCCGGCCGGCAGGACTATTAGCTTTTTAGAATTTATTTAATATTGTCTTTCTAAATAAGACCTCATCAGCTAAAAAGCGACAACTTAATACTATTGTTCTCTCTGCAGCGATTCGGCGAATTCTTTCTTGGCTTGTTCAATTTCCAATAATTGGCGCGGATCAGAAGTAATCAGCTGGTCCTCGGAATAAGAAGCGACGACTTTGATAGCCGCGTGCTTGGCGCCGGCAAAAAATATGCCCTCGCCTACACCAGATTCCAAAAGCAGATATTTTTCACCCTCGGTCAGTAAAAATGTTTTCTGGACTAAATCAATGGCCGCTGGCGATTGCTTCATCAAAAGCTGGAGCGAAGAATTATTGACAATGGCCTGGCCGTAAGGAGAAATCAGAAAATCATTGACGTCTTGGGTAATAGTAGTAACTCCCAAATAATACTTCCGGCAACGCTTGACCAAAGCGAAGATAAACTTAGCCGAGTCCTCCCTCTGCATCAGCCACCAGGCCTCATCCACCACTAAAATCCTTTTTTTCATTTCACTTCTGACCACATTCCAGACATAATTAACGATGGTGTAGATGGCCAAGGGCTTTAACTCATCTTCCAAATCCCTGACGCTGAAAGTCACTAGCTTATTTTTCATTTCTACGTTGGTGGGATTATTTAATAAGCCGGCAAAAGTCCCCTCGGTGTATTTCTTGAGGCGTAAAACAATATTTTCAGCGTTTTCCATACCTTCCAAGATCTCCTGAAAATCTTGCATAACTGGCGGTTCAATTCTGGACAAATCAGAGGTCGCCGTTATGTCTTTTTTGGCGTAGGTCTCCAGTAGCGCCCGGTCAATTAAAGAGTCCTCTTCCGGCGTGATATCGCCAATCATTAATTTTATCAAGCCCTTGACAGTAATGACAGCGCCCCTGATGATATCATCGGGCCGGGCGTCTTCGCCAATAGAACGAGGTAAGTCAAAAGGGTTTATTTTGCTTTCCGAGTTGAGGGAAACATCAATATAAGTTCCGCCGGCGGCATCGCAGAGATGTTTGTATTCCCTTTCCGGATCAATAATGATGATTTCCGTTCCAAACATCAAGCTACGCAAAACCTCCAGCTTGATGGCATACGACTTGCCCGCGCCAGAAGTGGCAAAAACCACCGAATTGGCATTTTGCAAAGAAAACCGGTCAAATAAAATCAAGCTATTATTGTGCCGGTTGATCCCAAATAAAACGCCGCTATCGGAAGTAAGGTCGGAAGAAACAAAAGGAAAAGAGCTGGCCGCCGGCGAAGTGTTCATATTGGTCAAAATCTGCAAATCATCGGCCGCCAAAGGCAGAGTTGAATTAAAACCCTGTTCGGCCTGGTAGAAAACGCGTTTGGAATAAATCAAAGCCGAGCCCAGAGTATTCTCTATGGCTTCCGAGATATTGTCCAACTCTTCTAAACTCCGGCCATAAATAGTGATATACAAAGCGGTCTGGAAAAAATGCTCCACTCCCTGGGTCAGGTCATCCCTTAATTTTTCCATATCCCTTAAAGCGGTTTCCCTTAAGGGGTCTCGAGGCGCGCCTTTCTCGGCATCAGAAATCAACCCGGCTTGGAGCGCTCCCACCTTTTTCTTTAATTGCTTTAAGATGATTGAGGCCTTGACTGGATAAAAATAAACAGCTAAATCAGCGGTTATATCCATATTGATAATCGGAGCAAACCAGCCAACGCTGATATACCTTGGGTATTCTATGACAAAAATAGTCCTCACAAAATAATCTTCCAGCTTGATGTAGGAACTGGTCACTTCCAGTGAAGCCGGCGCGATCAGATCGCGAATGGAAACCACTCCCCGCCGGTAAATCCGCTCTTCTTCTATGGCTTTTTTAGCGGTGGCCACTTCTTGCGCCAATATTTCTTGCCTCTGTTTGGCAGTCAAGAATTGCTGCTGTTCCTGCTCTTTTGGCAGTAACCGGTTTAACTTCTTCAATTGGCTTGGTTCAAACATGTTTTATTTAGCTTATTAGCTTATTAGCTGGTTAGCTTATTAGGATTTATTTATAAATAATCCCTAAAAAGCTACAACCTAAAAAGATAAAAAATTAGGCCTCGATTTGCAATTGTGAGACCTCAACCATTTTTTGGCTTGCGGCCACTACCGGATTATAAGTATTATAATATAATTCAATCAATGACTGGGTGTTAAGTATGGAAGCTCGCAGTCCCATGCCGGACAAACCGGAGACAATCTTATCAACCTGGATGAAAAGATCCTTATGGCGCCTGGCGAATTCTTTCTGACTCAAGCTAATCTGCTTGGTCGGCGAGATAACATCGCTGGTCCTTTGCCAAAAGCCCCTCTTCCTATTGGAGAGAGGATTATAATAAACAATAATATAAAAACGCTTGGTCATAATATCACCCAGTTCGACTAATTCGGAAATATATTTGCGGTATTCAGCGGTTTGGAGCTTTAATAAATCATTGGTTTGCGCCTGCTCGGCTTTTTTAATAGCCAATAAATAATCGTCTAAATTAAGCTGGCGCGATTGGATGGCTACTTGCAAAGGGCCGTCTAAAGAATTTAAAAAAGACACATAGCCGGCAATGATGGCATTCTGTTCATCTTCGGATTTTAAGGCAAAATTAATGCTGGACACCAAAAGAACAGCTCGCAGTGTTCCATCTTTCATAATGACCGAGTCATCCCTAATTTCGGAAATAGTCATATAACTTTGAGTGGCGGGTGTTGATTTCGTCGCTTTTCTGGCCATATTCGTTTAGTTGAAAGTTATAAAGTATAAAGTTAAAAGTTCACTAAGATTAAAATCTGATAACTTACTTTAAAAACTTTGTACTTTATAACTTTATACTATTAATCTTTATTATTTATTTATTTATTTATTTGATTAACAATCCCCTCGCCCCGATAAACCCCGCCGGTATCAACAATCAGCGCCAGTTCCGAAAGATTGGAAGCGTCAAAGGCCTGCCTTTTGATCTTGGGAGCTGTTATCAGCAGTTCCAACGGTTTCTTCAAACTGGCTTTTATTTCTTGGTCACTGACGGTTTTTCTCCAAATTTTCAGCTTGGGATTTTTCAGGGTGGTTATAAAATTAAGCAAAAAATTGTGGAAGGGCTGGCCGTTAATCTTAACGAAAGCAAAAAGCACAGTCAGGCCAAAAACCAAAAGGCCGGCTACGACAAACAAAGAAAAGTCAAATAATTTATAAAAAATAAAAATAATCAGGCCACCGACTAGTATTTCTATAAACTGGCGGACCGTGATCGGACCGATGATTCTGTCTTCAACATCCAAAAATTGCGGCACGGTAATTTGTTCCATATATATTAGTTATAAAGTTTATAAAGTTGAAAGTTTATAAAGTTTTAATAAAACCGGACAATAATTTAGATATTTCTAAAGATTTATTATATAATTCAGTAAAATTTAATTTGGAGATATATTTAAATTTTAAGGCCAGATACAACATTGATCTCACTTCTCCACAAGAACCCTTAGCAATATATAAAAAGTTTTTAAATTCTTTATTAGTATTTCTTTCAAATCCTTCTGCTATATTATTCATAATAGAAACTGATGCTCTTTGAATCTGACTTTTAAAAGAATAATCGTTCAAATTCTTAAAATTATTATGCACCAGAACAGTTAATTCTCCAGATTTGCGCCAAGCTATTATATCTTCGAACTTTTTTATCGCCATTCAATTATAAACTTTATACTTGATAACTTGATAACTTGATAACTTTCTACTTAGTAGCGCAAACTGCGGTTCAATTCCATCACCGAATTAAATTCTTCTACCGATAAAGTTGGTTTGTTTCCTTGAAGTCGTTCATTAATTATATCATCAATGCTGCGTCCTTGTCTTAGCCCCTCTTGGCCCAACAGCCGGTAAAACCTGTTGACTTCGCTTTTATGCCAGGCCTCAATGCCAGCCAATTTTTTAGCGTATGAGTCCTTTTCCAGCAAGTCAACTTTTTCCTTGATTCTGGCAATGGCTTGGTGCGGCGTTTCGCCCAGCCGACGAAAATTGATCAGTGTCATCATGCCCAATTCTTCCACCGGCCCCACTAAAATCGGCTCAACCCTGACACCGTCAACCGACGGCTTGCCATAACGCATCACTTTAGGCGGCGAGATCGGCCTGATTTGGGGTTGCGGCTGGGGAGAAGGTAAATTGGTTTCTGGTTCTGTAACGAACTTAGGTTGGGCTGGCGACTTCAGCGGTTGGGGAAATTGGTTAATGATTTGACTTACAAACCGTGGTTTGGCCAGCAGTTCGCCGCCCGGCGGCAATTTTATCACCGGCAAGCCGTCTTCTTCCATTATTTCTGGAGTTGCTCTGACCCCGACTGGTTCAGGTTGTTCTTTGGACAAATTATTTATTTTCGTTTCTTCAAGTTCTTCCCCGATCCGTTCCTCTCTGACACTGGACTCTCTTTTTTTGGCTGCCAGAGTGATCTTACCCCTAACAAACGGCTTTTTGGCTGGAAATATTATGGCCTTTCTGGCTTCAGCCGGCTTTTCCTTAGTCAAGTCCAAGAGACCTTGGCCGATTTTGTCTCTGATGAGGGAAATTATTCTCCCGGCTTCTTCTTCGGTCAAATCCAGACCGCCGATTTTACGGCTTTTTTTCAGGGCCTCGGTAGTTTCCAATTCATCTCTGACATCCTTTAGCCGAGCTACGATAATATTTTTAAAACGGCCAAAAATAACCTCATCTCCTTTAACATCATAGCCCGAT
>Ga0155763_102_pt1 | contig 11862 bp, 13 predicted proteins | sample RifCSPlowO2_01_FD_107417 | JGI IMG/M metagenome (GOLD analysis project Ga0155763, IMG submission 107417) | Candidatus Buchananbacteria bacterium RIFCSPLOWO2_01_FULL_39_33
AATCACTTAATCTCTTATAATTAACCATAGAAATCTAATGTAGCATTATTAGCGCTTCGCGCCAAATCTGTTGCGTTAGATTCTGGACTCAAACTAAATTGTTAAAAGTTAATTGTTAACTGTTAATAGTTATTATGGTGCACGCCAAGGGATTCGAACCCCTGACCCCCTCGGTGTAAACGAGGTGCTCTAACCAACTGAGCTAGGCGTGCTAAATATAACTATTCGAACCCCTGTTCCAGGGCAGCGCTGATTACTCCCGTTGGTCGTAATCATCGACGCTCTCCGCTTTGGCGGCTCGCTTCTGCCCGTCGCTTCACGACCCCCCTCGGTGTAAACGAGGTGCTCTAACCAACTGAGCTAGGCGTGCGATTTTAACAATAAACCATTAACTATTAACAATTAATATTTTATTATTTTTAAGTTAATTGTTAACTGTTAAATGTTAATAGTTATTAATGCGGACGAGAGGACTTGAACCTCCAAGGCTTTGTGACCACAGCCACCTCAAGGCTGCGCGTATACCAAATTCCGCCACGTCCGCTTATTCCATAAGACTTTTTATAAATTCTCTGCCAAAACCAGATTTTAGATACTTTTCTTTTTGTCTAGCCTCTATTCTAGTGGAAAATGTTTCAGTAAAAATTATTTCAAATGGTCTATAAGGTCTAGTGGTTTTTTCTCTTCCGCTATTATGACGTAAGAATCTGTTTTTAAGGTTAGATGTTAATCCAGTATATAAATAATTATGATCTATACTTTTCAAAACATAAACAGTATACTCCATATTATTTTACTCTTAATTTGCGCGCCTGCCTGCCATGCCTACGGCAGACAAGCCGGCAGGCAGGTATACCAAATTCCGCCACGTCCGCTTAAAGCTCAATGGCTTTGGCTGAATGTTTAGGCAATTTTATGTTCCTTTAGCTTTTTCTTGTGAGTTCTTAAATAACCTAATTTAGCCCTTCTAACTTTGGCAGTCCTGACCACTTCCAATTTAACAATATTAGGAGAATAGAGAGGAAAAATTTTCTCAACTCCAATGCCGCCAGCTGCTATTTTCCTAACAGTTATCGTGGCACTTTTTTGCGCGCCACCTTTATGGGTTATAACCAGGCCTTCAAAAATCTGGATACGCTCTTTTTCTTCTCCTTTAACATTCTTTTCTTTGATTTTCTGGTGTACTTTGATGGTCACGCCTGATTTTATTTTTGGTAAAATTTCTTCCAGCCAATTTTTATTTTCTTTTTCTTTCTCGGTCATATTTTTATATTTTATAGTTTGATAATAATAACTGATTTTTCCTAAAAAGTCAAGTATTTATTTAGCATCAATTTTTGATATTAACTATTAAGGTATTCTTCTTGACTAATTTCATCATCCCTATCAAAGGCGCGATAATTTACCAATATCTCCTCTCCTTTTTCTATATCACGATTAGCCACTCCGCAGGTTTCCGGTTCACCAGGCAAGGCCACGACATCAACATTGTTGTTAACTGATGAATGATTGGTAAAGCGACTATTATCAATGGAATAAATGTATTTACCGGTCGTGGTCGATAAATAGGCGTAATGATCTATAAGTTGACGCTGTTCTGGGGGCATTTGTTTTACTTCTTCTGGGTCAAAAATAATATCAAAACGCGGATTAAATTTCCAAGTTATAGCGCCTTTGGTAATTTTTTCATCAGCAAACAATCCAATTCCTTGGATTTTACTGGGCTGGGCGCTGGCTTTGACTGTAAGCATAATTATCTATATTATCAAGATTTATAAAACAAAATTGTTAATTGTTAAATGTTAACCGTCAATAGTCATTATAATGCCCAAGGAGAGACTCGAACTCTCACGACCTCGCGGTCAAAGGATTTTAAGTCCTTCGTGTATACCATTTCACCACTTGGGCGTATATAACAATAAACAATTAACTTTTAACAATTAACAAAATCTAATTTTATATGTTAATAGTTAATCGTTAATTGTCAATAGTTATTACCAGAGCGGCGAACCGGATTCGAACCGGCGACCTCTTCCTTGGCAAGGAAGCGTTCTAGCCAACTGAACTACCGCCGCAAATTATTGAATCAATATAACACACAAATGCCTGATTGTAAAGCGTTTTCTTGATTATTGCCGTCAAGAAAAATAGCTTATTATCTGGTCTAATTTCCTAAAAATTGCCATTTCATTTTTCTGCTTATGCTTTAAAAGATTAGTTTTAAATTCCGGTATCTTCTTGATAAATAATTCTATCTCCTTTTTATCGGCTTTAGCCATTTCTAAACCGTAGCCCATAGCTTTTAAATATTTGGCATTAATCATCTGTTCGGTTTGTTTTTTTATCGGCACTGCCAAATACGGTTTCTTTAAATAAAGTGCCTCCGATATTAAACTCAAGCCGGCAGTGCCAATAATAGCCCGGCAGTTGACCAAATATCTTAGCCATTCATGAGAACTATAATCTTTAAATTCAATATTGCCCAATACCCCTTTTTTATTGGCGCCAAAAACCACGAATTTCTGGTTAATTAATTGCAAGACCTTTACCAAGCTGTTGAAATCGGAATTCTGATAAACCAAAATATACCCCTCGTCTTGGGGAATTAAATTTTTTACTTCCTGCCTGACTATGGGCGGAAATAAAAAAGTGTCCTGTCTTCTTAAGGGCGTTTCAAAAAAGGTAGTTACTAAATAATATTTGGCGCCCCAAACCATGGATTTAATGACCAATTTATCCGCTAATAAATCTTTCTTATACTGGCCCGGGATGCTTATTTTGGTATTGGTTAATTGGTGTTGATTATCCAGAGAGATTAGAGGTACTCTTTGCAATTTAGCCAAGATGGCAGTCAAGGGTTCAAAGTCAGTGATGGTAATGTCCGGATCAAAGTCCCTGAACTTTTTCAGTATTTTAGGCCAATGCCTTGACTGCCTGGCCACCTGGTACATATTTTGGTAGATAGTTTGCCAATATATTAATTTATTGTTTTTATAAGTTAAGCCCAAACCAGGTATTTCAAAAACATCAAATTCCTCATCCAAAAAAAATAAGGCCTGGCCATAAGTAAAAACCAGGACTTGATGTCCCTTACTGATTAAATATTGCAAGACCTCCCGGCTTCTAGTGGAATGACCAAAGCCCTGGCCGGCAACGCCATAAATTATTTTTGCCATAAATTAATCATATAACAAGCTAAAAACATCTAACATATTTAATTATAACACGCCAATGGGCTATTTTGACTTAAATTTTGGTTTGTCATTTTACCAGCCAGGTGTTAATATTATCATATTAAAAAACCAACTTAAAAATGGAAAATAAACCTGTCAAACCAATCACTTCCGCCCAAGAAGAATCAGCTGATAATTTAATTGACTACACCCTCAGGCCGCAAAAATTGGCCGAATATGTGGGTCAAGAAACCGCCAAAGAGAATCTAAAAATATTCATTGAAGCGGCTAAAACCAGAAATGAATCTTTGGAACACGTTTTGATTTTTGGTCCGCCGGGGTTGGGCAAAACCACTTTAGCCCATATTATCGCCAAGGAAATGAATTCTAATATTAAAGTCACTTCCGGGCCGGCGATTGAACGCACCGGTGATTTAGCAGCGATTTTAACCAATCTCGCTGATGGAGATATTTTATTCATTGATGAAATCCACCGTTTGAACAAATCAATTGAAGAAGTGCTTTATCCGGCTATGGAAGATTATGCCTTAGATATTATTATTGGCAAGGGGCCGTCAGCCAGAACCCTGCGTTTAGATTTGCCCAAATTTACCATCATCGGAGCCACTACCAGAATAAGCGGGTTATCTTCGCCTCTGCGAGACCGTTTCGGCAATGTTTTCCGGCTTAATTTTTATTCGCCGGCTGAAATAGAAAAAATAATCCACCGAGCAGCTAAAATCTTGAACACGGAAATTGATGAAGAATCGCTTCAGGAAATCGCCAAGCGGGCCAGGCAGACGCCCAGAATTGCCAATCGCCTGTTAAAGCGGGTCAGGGACTTCGCCCAAGTGAAAAAAGATGGTAAAATAGATAAAGCTATCGCCCAAGAGGCCTTAGATTTATTGGCAGTAGATGATCGCGGTCTAGACAACATTGACCGGCAATTCGTCAAAACTCTGATTGAAAAATTTTCCGGTGGCCCGACCGGCTTAAACACCTTGGCCTCTTCTTTATCAGAAGAAATGGATACGATTGAAGATGTGATTGAGCCGTTTCTTTTGCAAATCGGTTTTATCAACCGCACGCCGCGCGGTCGAGTCGCTACCGAACTGGCTTACCGCCATTTAAATATTGAGCCACCAGCTAATTGGCAAGATAAACTAATCTGATTATGATTACCTTGGCCATATTTTATTATCTTTACCTGGCGATAGTGCTGTTTTTTGTGGTCTACAGTTTTTTTAATATTTATCATCTGATCAGATTCGGCTTTGCCAGTTTGGTTAATATGATAATTATTATCATTTACCTGATAATTGCCTCTATGTTTATTAGTTATTCTTTTGGTTTATTAACCCAAGTGGACTGGAGCATGCCTCTAATCAATTGGCAAACTAATTTATCTCCCACTATGAACAGCAATATCAACCTTTAATTATGATTTCCAAAAACAGCATACCCAACCAGCATCAAGGTGAAGAAGTTGTCTTTCATTTAAGGCGGCACTGGTTTATATTCTTCAAAATTTTGCTGTTTTTCCTGATTCTGGCTTTGATACCAGCAGTTTTATATTATATCATGAGCAATAATCTGCCAACTCTATTAGCTAATGAGCTACTTTACCCGATATTATTAGTGCTTTTTTTGACTTATTATCTGGTGCTCTTAATTGCCTTATTTACCGCCTGGACTGAAACCTATCTTGATGTTTGGACTGTTACTACCGATCGGATCATTAACCGCGAGCAAAACGCTCTTTTTAACCGGGTGGTTTCCGAACTGGATTTGAAAAGAGTTCAGGATGTGACCGCCGAACAAAAAGGCTTTTTCCCGACAATCTTTTATTATGGCGATGTTTTTATCCAGTCAGCCGGTGTCAAGGAAAGGTTTGTTTTTGAACAAATACCCCAACCCTATAAAATCGCTAAAATAATCCAACGACTTGATGAACGAGCCAAGAAAAATTCCCTTAAAGAGATTTGATTACCAACTGCCAAGCCAGCTTATTGGCCAAAGACCTGTTAAACCGCGAGATTCTGCGCGGTTATTAATTTTAAACAAAAAAAATGGCCAAATTGAACATAAAAAATTTTACCATATCATTAATTATTTAAAACCCGGTGATGTTCTGGTTTTAAATAATTCCCGAGTTATACCGGCTCGTTTAATTGGTCAAAAAGAAACAGGTGGCAAAATAGAAATATTTCTGCTTAAAAAAATGTCATTGCGAGGGAGCTTAAGCGACTGTGGCAATCCCATGTTAGAAAAAAATACTTGGCAATGTCTCATTGGCGGTAAAATAAAAGTTGGCGAAAAAATATTATTTCCTAAAAATATTAAAGCTAAAATCATTAAAAAATATGATGACCAATCTTGGCTGGTTGAATTTAATGCCAGCGCTAAAAAACTATTAGCCAGCGGCCAAACCCCTTTGCCACCTTATATTAAAAAAATGGCTAAATTAGCCGATTACCAAACAGTTTATGCTAAAACCTCTGGTTCGGTAGCCGCTCCCACCGCTGGCTTACATTTTACCAAGCGGCTTATTAATAAGCTCAAAAAGCAAGGCGTAATTATTGAATACATCACCCTACACATAGGGCTCGGTACTTTCCAGCCAATTAAAAGCCGGTATATTCAAGATCATAAAATTCACAGCGAATGGGCAACTTTAAATAAGAAAACAGCTGATAAATTAAATCAAGCTAAAAAATCAGGTCGGTCAATAATAGCTGTCGGCACTACTACCCTAAGAACACTGGAAGCTTTCAGTGATGATCGGGGGAAATTAAAACCGCAAAGTGGTTGGCTAAACATTTTTATTTATCCAGGTTATAAATTCAAATTCGTCAAAACCTTAATTACCAACTTCCATCTGCCTAAATCAACTCTGTTGGTGTTGGTTAGCGCTTTGGTGGGAGAAAAATTGATTAAAAAATCTTACCAAGCAGCGATTAAGAAAAAATATAAATTCTTCAGTTTTGGCGATGCTATGTTTATTCGTTAAAAATCACCAGTGTTTCTATGATATAATATACCTAAATACTTTTAAACTTTATAAGCTTTTAACTTTATAAATTTTAATATGACTTGGTTGATTATCACTGTTATCGCCTATCTTTTAAATGCTCTGGCTGTCACTATTGACAAATTTTTATTGTCCAAAAAAATTTCTAATCCGGCTGTTTATGCTTTTTTTATTGCCACTCTAAGCTTGTTAGCTTTGGTGTTTTTGCCGTTTGGCTTTAAATTTTACTCAATAATCCAAATTTTAATCGCCATCACGGCTGGAATTATTTTCACCTTTTCCCTTTTATTTATGTTTAAAGCGCTGGGTCAAAATGAGGCCTCGCGCATTACGCCGTTTATCGGCGGCCTTCAGCCGATTTTTGTTTTTGTCCTGGCCCTGATTTTTTTACAAGAGATCTTAAGCGCCCAGGTGCTTATGGGATTTTTAGTCATCATTTCAGGCACGGTGATTATTTCCTGGCAAGCCAATTTTAAAAAGGTCCAGAGAAACGCTTACTTTTTCGCTTTGATATCAACCGCTCTTTTTGCTATTTCCTACACGATGAATAAATATGTTTTTATTGAACAAGGATTTGTTTCCGGCTTTATTTGGACCAGAATCGGCGCCTTTTTGGGCGCTCTCTTGTTGTTGTTGGGGGCCAAAAACCGAATTGATATCAAGCAAGAAATCAAATCCGCCGGTTGGCGAACAAAAAAAACAAGTCAGCAATTATTTCTATTAGGGCAAACAGCCGGCGCTTTGAGCTTTATTTTAATCAATTACGCTATTGCCATTTCTCATAGCGTCGCTTTAGTCAATGCCTTGCAAGGCCTGCAATATGTCTTCTTACTAATAATCATTTTTTCTCTGTCTTGGAAATTCCCCCAGTTATTAGAAGAAAAAATGACACCACCTATTTTGGCCAAAAAAATCATAGCTACTGCTCTGATTATCGGCGGTTTATTCATCTTATTTATCTAAATGAAAATTAAAGGCAAAAAAATAAATATTTTCCTGATAATAATTTCAGTTTTATTAATATTATATGGCTGGTCATTTCTGTTTGATTTTTCTAAGGGAGATATTAAATGGGGAGTGACTTTTTCTCCGCTTTATGCCCAAAATGAATTGGGTCTCAATTGGCGAGAAACTTATTTAGCCATTTTAGATGATTTAAAAGTTGATAATATCAGATTATCAGCTTACTGGGAGGAAATTGAAGCCGAAAGGGATGTTTATAATTTTGAAAATTTGGATTGGCAGATAAACGAAGCCAGCCAGCGCCAAGTCAATATCATCCTGGCTGTCGGCCGCCGATTGCCCCGCTGGCCAGAATGTCATGATCCTCAATGGCTAGCTGAATTGGCCAAAGAAGAAATTGGGCAAGAACAGCTGGAACTAATTGATTTGGTGGTTAAGCGCTATGATAAAAATGCTAATATTAAAATGTGGCAAATTGAAAATGAACCATTTTTGAGCACTTTCGGCCAGTGTCCGCCGTTAGACGAGGAGGTTTTTAAACAAGAAATCCAGTTGGTCAGAAATTTGAGCGCCAAGCCAATTTTAATAACCGACAGCGGCGAGCTTAACTTTTGGATTGCCGCTGCTAAAACCGGAGCGGAAGTTATCGGCAGCACCCTTTATAAAGTAGTTTATAACCAAAAAATTGGCTATATTAGATATCCCATACCGCCCTTATTTTATTCAGCTAAAGTCGCCTTGATTAAAATGTTATTTAAAACTGAAAGGGTGATTAATTCCGAACTCCAAGCTGAAGCCTGGCACACTGAAAAGAAAAATTTAAGCCAGATGAGCCGGGCAGAAACAGACCAGTCAATGGATTTAAAACAATTCAGGCAAAATATTTCTTTAGCTAAAAAATCTGGTTTTAATGAAATTTATCTTTGGGGCGCCGAATGGTGGTATTTTTTAAAAACCGATGAGAATTATCCCGATTTATGGAATGAAGCCAAAAATCTCTGGTTAGAAAAAACCAGTCATTAAAAAATCCCGCTTAATCGGCGGGATTTATTTTTCTTTATTCTTCTCTCTTGTTCTTCCTTTCATTCTTAAAAGCCCGAAGAATTCCATCAACATCAACTGGTCCGCTTTTTAAACCAGGACCGTTGTCATCTGCCGCCTCTTCAATTTCATAATCATTGATGTTTAAGCCGTTAAAACCACCAATAAATAACTCTAATATTTCTCTAAGGCAAGCCAGCACATTAACGCCAAACCCCGGATGATAATAGGAAATATCATTGGATTTGACAAATAGAACATAGGCATCAAAAACATCAGTTAATGGCGTCACCGTAATTAAAATTTCAAAATCATCAATGGGAGAATTGGCAAATATCTCTTTAAAATAACCGGTTATACTCTTAACTTGTCTTGGATTTAGTTTGTCCTTTTCAAAAATCTTAATTAACAAACTATTCCGGCCGTTTTTGGCGCTGATTTTTTGACAGGGAACCATCATGGCCTAGCCTCCTGATTATTTTACCTTGGTAAAGAACTATTACTATATTATAATATTGGCCAAGAAAAAGCAATTGAAAATAAAGGCCAAAAATGATAACCTTAGAAGATAAAACAATATTATAACCAATGTCTATCGCCGCCAATATAGCCAGAAACACTTTTTATCAGGCCTTTAGCAAATTTTCTGGCGCTATCATCGGTCTTTTAATCGTGGCTTTAATGACTCGTTATTTAGGGCAAACCGGCTACGGCTATTACACCACTATCATAGCTTTCCTGCAATTTTTCGGCGTTTTAGCTGATTTCGGCTTGCAAATGACCACCACTAAAATATTAGCCGAGCCCGGCTCCGATAACAGCCGCCTGTTTGGCAATATTTTGTCTTTAAGGATTATTTCCTCAATACTTTTTTTAGGGTCATCGGTTTTAATCGTCTGGCTGCTGCCTTATCCGCTGTTAATTAAAGAGGGTATTTCTATCGCCAGTTTTTCTTTCCTGTTCATTTCCCTCCAATCAATTTTCATCAGCATTTTCCAAAAAAATTTGGCTATGGCCAGAGTGGCGGCCGCGGAAATTTGCTCCAAAGGCCTGATGCTCTTAGGCATTTGGCTGGCAGTGATCAGTGATCTCGGTTTATTATGGATAGTTGCCTCTATCGCTGCCGGCAATTTGATCGGCCTGGTTATTTTGTTTTTTTCTGCCTGGAATTTTTTAAAATTCAAACCGGAAATTAACTTGGCTATCTGGCGGCGTCTTTGGCTGACTATGTGGCCGCTGGCTCTAACCATCGCGCTGACTTTAATTTATTTTAGGGCTGATACTGTTATTCTCTCTTTCTTTCGGCCGCAGAATGAAGTCGGTCTTTATGGCGCCACTTATAAAGTGCTGGAAGTGCTGGTGCAATTCCCTTATCTGTTTTTAGGCCTGATCTTGCCTCTGTTAACTAAGTTTTTCATCCTTAACAGAACCATCTTTGAATTAATCATCCAAAAGAGTTTTGATTTTATGGTCATTATCGTCGTGCCGATGGTAGTAGCCGTCCTGATTTTAGGTGAAAAAATAATGGTTTTTATCGCCGGTCCGGAATTCATAATTTCCGGCGCTTTATTGAAAATACTGATTCTGGCTGCTGCTCTAATCTACATCGGGGCCTTGTTCGGTTATGCTATTGTGGCCGCTGAATTGCCTAAGAAAATGATTAAGTTTTATTTTATTGACGCTTTGATTTCCTTGCCGCTGTATCTGATATTTATTCCCATCTTCTCTTATTGGGCCGCCGCTTACCTGACCATACTGACCGAACTTATAATCACGATTTCTTCTTATTATGTGTTAAAAAAATATACTCATATTAAAATTCAACCACAGCTGACTCTTAAGGCCTTGGCGGCCAGTTTGCTAATGGCTCTGGCTCTGCTAGCGTTGGCCAATCAAAATTTATTCACTTTAATAAGCGTCGGCTTCATTGTTTATGTTATGTCTCTCTATTGGCTTAGGGGCTTTTCTAAAGCCGATGTTTTGGAAATTATGAATCTGAAAAAATCTTAGCTTATGATAATGGCTTTATTAATCTTCGGCTTTTTATTCGCCTGGCTGTCTTATAAGGATATCAAGCTGGCAATTTATGTAGTGGTGGCCTTTTTGCCGAGTTATCTGATTAGGTCATCAATTTTTAATCTGCCCTTCACGCTTTTAGAGATGATGATTATTCTGGTTTTTTTATCCTTTTTGATTAAAAATAAATTATCCTGGCTGGGCGAGTTTAAAAATAATGTTTTTTTCTGGCCAATGGTGGCTATTTTAGCCATAGCCACCATCTCCTTACTGATTTCACCCAACTGGCTAAAAGCAGCCGGTAGCTGGAAGGCCTATTTTATTGAGCCAATCCTGTTTTACATCGTCCTAACCGCTACTATTAAATCCAAAAAACAATTGGAAAATGTTTTTTGGGCACTGGGTATTTCTGCCACTTATTTGTCTTTGATTGCCTTTGGGCAATATTTCAGTGGTTGGAATATGCCTGAATCTTTTTTAAAGCAAGACGGTTCTGTTGATCGGGTAGTATCCATTTTCGGTTACCCCAATGCTTTAGGTCTATACTTGGGGCCGATTATAATTTTATTTACCGGTTTTAACTGGTGGAGCAAATCAAAGACAATAATCCAGGCCTTAAAAATTGCCATTATTTTAGTTTCTTTTATTACTATAATTTTAGCCAAGTCCGAAGCGGCAATTTTTTCGGTTTTATTGGTTTGGCTACTGGGGGGAATAATTTACAAAAAAACCAGGTCTTATTTCATAATTTTAGCAATCTTAGCGGTCTTAACCTTAACTTTAATACCGTCAGTCAACAGTTATGTGTCGGAAAAAATCTGGCTGCGCGATTGGTCAGGCATCGTCAGGCGCCATATTTGGCAGGAAACTTGGGCGATGTTAAAAGATAATCCGGTTTTAGGAGCTGGACTGGCCGGTTATCAAACCAAAATTGTGCCTTATCATATCGGAAAATTTGAAATATTTTTATACCCTCACAATATTATATTAAATTTTTGGAGCGAACTTGGCTTATTGGGTTTAGCCAGTTTTATTTGGCTATGGATAAAATTTGGGCTAGTGAATTTAAAGGCCTATTGGCAAAATAAGAATAATCTGCTAAACTTAACCCTTTTAATGGTTATCAGCCAAATGTTAATCCAGGGACTGGCGGATGTACCTTATTTTAAAAATGATTTATCGGTTTTATTTTGGCTGATAATTGGAATTTATACTATCAATTTAAAAATTACAAAAAATGTTAAAAGTTAATTGTTAAGAGTTAACTGTTATTATTGGTGGGATGGCTGAGCTGGTTGAAGGCGCCGCTCTCGACCGGGGATGAACCCCGGTCGTCAGGGGTTTATCCCTTGACGAAAAGATATTTTAATATGTTCTATATTTATATTTTACAGCTAAAAAATAATCGTTTATATATTGGCTTTACTTCTGATTTAAGAAATAGATATAAACAACATCAAAGGGGCGGAGTAAAATCAACTCAAAAATTATTACCTCTAAAGTTAATTCATTACGAATGTTATATACTAGAAGAAGATGCCAGAGGAAGGGAAAAATTTTTGAAAACGAGTGATGGCAGATTTTTCTTAAATAGACAAATATCAAGTTATTTAAGAAAAATTGGAAGATATAAAGATA
>Ga0155763_121_pt2 | contig 6090 bp, 9 predicted proteins | sample RifCSPlowO2_01_FD_107417 | JGI IMG/M metagenome (GOLD analysis project Ga0155763, IMG submission 107417) | Candidatus Buchananbacteria bacterium RIFCSPLOWO2_01_FULL_39_33
TTCATAAAATTTTCAATTTCAAATGTCAAATATCAAATCAATGACTAAAAATTAAATTACAAATTCAAAATATCAAGCTCCAAATAAATCTCAAATATCAAATTCAAAATTTCAAACGTTTTGTAATTTTGGATTTTGAACATTGTAATTTATTTGATATTTGTAATTTTGGATTTGAAATTTCTGAATTGACATTTTGATTTTTGATTTGATTTGACATTTGAACTTTGACATTATATTTACTTCCTCCACTCCTTTAATTTATTATTCAATTTTTCCACCGCTTCAGCCGCCGACATTCCCGAAGTGGTGAACATCAGGGAAAAATGCTGACTTAAATCCTTTAAAATGCCGGAGTGTTTCAGGCCGAATCTCGCCATATTTCGAGCCAAAATATATTCGCTGACCTGTCTGGTTTCTTTGAGGCATTTTTTGTTGTTTTGTTTAATTAAAAATCCCATTTTTGCCCGCTTAATACTCAATATCTTTTCTCCAGCCGAAAAATAATTTCTCGTCTATGAATATCTTAAAACCCCTGAAAAATTGCCGGATTATCTCGCCATCGGAATAAGGCGAGATCAATTGGTATATTTCTTTTTTCTCGGGATGGACTTCGCCGACAATAAAGCGTATTTTCTGCTTATTGGCGTTTGACAAATGCGGCAAAAAGCCAAGTTCCGAGCCCTCACAATCCATTTTTAACAAGCCAATTTCCGCCAACTGGTCTAAAACGGAGTTGATAGGAATACAATCCACAGTTTCCAAATCATAACACCATAATCCTTTGGACGGGACATCTTCCCAGATTACTTGATTCTGACCAACTTCTATGTTTTTTGCCAACCGGCCGTATTTTTGGCCGCCGGAAATTGCTGCCTGATGAAGTTCGCAATTTCGGCCAAACATATTTTCTGCTAACAGCCGGTATGAGTCGGCATAAGGTTCGTAGCAATAGATCTTGGATGACGGGTAGGTAACTGCCGCCAATTGGCTGAACGCTCCGATATGCGCGCCTATGTCTATTATGGGCAGGCCGTTTAAAGGCAAATCAAAGGCCCTTTCATATTCTCTCTGGATCCAGCCGATGATTTGCTCATCCCAAGTATTTAACCTGACTTGGAAACTAATATCCATGCCCTTGAAATTTGTAGTGATTGTCTTATAAGCCATTTTCATAAAATTCAAAACGCCAAAGTCAAAAGTCAAAACTGCAAGTCAAAAGTCAAAACTTTAAATTTTTTAATTTTAAAATGCCGCTGGTAAGCATACTTTAAATTAGTTTTGGGTTTTGAGTTTATTTAATAAGGTACCAGCTTGGCCATTTGTCCTTGGTGACAAAAAATTGGCGCTGGCCGAAAAATTCATTGACGGCTTGTTTTACTCCATAGTACTCCTTTGGCAAATCAGGATTCCCGTCATGGTAATCGTGGCCGGCAAATATCCCGCCCGTCTTAACTTTGGGAAACCATTTGGCGAGGTCTTCTTTAACATATTCGTAACGATGGTCGGCATCAAGATAGACGAAATCCAGCGATTCGTCGGTAAAATCATTGACGGCTTCCAGGGAAGTTTTTCTTAAGATGGTGTAGCGGTTTTCATAACTACTTAGCTGTTTGATGGTCGTCTTTAGGTCGGCTTGCCATAATTTATCGCTGATATTGCTGGCTGGTTCCCAGCCGTTGTCCAGCTGCCGCCAAGGGTCGCATAAGTAAAGCAGCTTCAAATCAGATCGTTCCAGAATACACTGCGAATATATTCCTTGCTGGACGCCGATTTCAATGCCCTGGCCGTTAAGTCCCAGATATTTTAGCAGATAAGGCAGTTCTTCCCGGTTTTTGATTTGGAGGTATTTTAGGTCTAACATAATATTTAACAATTTCAAAAGTCAAAAGTCAAATAAAATCCAAAATCCCAAGGTCAAAAAAACGGCGACCTTAATTTGAAATTTGATTTTTAGTCATTGATTTGAAATTTGAAATTTGACATTCCCCTGTTGGCCCCACGCTTCCAAATCGCATTTTATGCCATAATTGAGATCCTGGATGCCGGCGTAATGCACGATATAGCTCTTTAGCCGGTGCTCTTTGACTTTGGGGTCAACATAATACATCCGGTTGAATTTATAGCCGATATCAAAAACTTTGGCAACGCTGTTGCTAATAATTAACATCATATTCAGATAGGCCTGCTCCCTGAAATTATCAAACATCTCATGTTCGGGCTTGACAAACAGCCATTTCATGCTTCGCGGAACAACCATGATACCTGAATTATAAAATCGACCGTCATAAGCTTCGGGCCAGGGCTGATCATATTCTTTAAACGTCTTCTGCATGACGGAAAAATGCTCCGCTTTTTCCGCCTCTGTAGTCAATAACCCTTCGTTGTATAGACCGATTTCATCAGCCGGCACCAATTCAAATAAATTCGGGCAATCAGATCTGACAATCGCGTCAACATCAATAAACAGAACTTTCTCGTATGATTCTAAAAACTCGCCGACAATAAATTTTTCCCAGTAAGGGTAGGTTAAGGCAACTTTTTGCTCGGTCAAGCACTTGAATTCCGCTCCGATTTTATCAGCATAGGCGATCATCGTCGGCGCGGTCAAGTCCGCTATTTTTTTGTAATTTTCACCGATAGCGATGGTGAACACTAAGTTCATGTATTTTTTACTAAACATTAATAATCCAGCCCGTCCAGTTGCTATAATCGCCGGCTATATTTTTAGGTATCGTTTTTTATATTATCTCTCTCCATTCTCCTCTTTTTCTTCTTGCTCTTCAAGCTCTACTGGTATTTTTCAGCTATTTTTAAAAGTTTGACCGTTCATAAGTCGGAATAATAACGGAGATGAACGGGGTTTATTTTGATTTATCATTTTACTCTAAACCAGATCAGTGAATCAATTAAAAATGGCCCGTCTAACTTGACCTTATTTCTAAGATAAAAATCATAGACCGCGCCGATCACGCCTGGTGTTTTTTCGTTGAAATCATGAATTGCGATAACACCGTGGCTGACAATTTTGGAAAAATAAGCATCCAAATCGTGAACACTTTTATAATCATGGTCAGCGTCATAAAACACCATTGAGGCTCGGGGCATAAGAGCGGCGGCTTCTTTCGCTTCCCCGCAAATCGTTTTTATATTAGCAAAAACTCCCGCCAGTCGCCAATGCCGGCGGCAAATCTCCAGTTTTGTTTCGTGGTCTCGGATATCAGCGAATAAAAATTCATCATTATAAAAATTGGCAAAAAATATCCGCCAGAGTGGATCAGCCTCTCGCAGTTTATCATTAAATTGATTATCAATTGTCTGGACTAATTTATGCTTGGCTAAAAAAATGGTGCTGAAACCCAAATGCGCGCCGATTTCAATTATGGGCTCTTGATTATTCTTCATTGCTTGGGCTAAAAAGTACAAGGCCTTCGCTTCGCCCTCGGTGATTAAGCCGATAATTTTATGGTTGTATAGAAAATTAAACAGCTCAATAAAATCGGCGGATTCTTGATCCCAGATTGGCTGGTTTTTGGCCGCCTCTGTTTGCAAGAAAAATAAGATGTCATGGCTAAGTATGGTATAAATATGGGCCGAGACTTCATCATCATCGCTATTTAAAATACGAAAATTATGTTTTAGTATTTTTATTTTTGTTTCCAGATCCGTCAACATTTTAACTTAGTTAAGCAAGTTTTGACCTTATTTTGATAAATCGTCAACTCTAAACTGTTTTTGGAAATAAGGCAAATCTATCTCCATTTGTTTGACTTTTTCCAGAGCTCGGGCCAGGTGTTCAGCTTTAGTCATATCGCACTTGCCACCATTAAATTGGCGATTATAGTCGTCGGTGGTTTGCAAGTGGAAATGCTTGTCGTCATAGCCGATTCGGGTCAAGCCCTTAAGCCCGAAGCGGGCGATATTCAGGTTGATATTAAACTCGCTGACTATTCTTTCATTGCCTTGGCAAAATCTCTTGGCGGTGTCAAAATCGCACAAAGCCGGATGCCATAAGTCGTGGGTCAGGTCTGATGTCATTATAAAGCAATCGGAAATTCCCAGATTCCGCTCATCGCGGATAAAATAGGGATGGGACTGATATTGGTCTTTGGGCGACAGAATCGCTTCGTAATAAAAAAACCGGGGATCGGACAGCTCGGTAAAATCGGGCATCCTGACCGGATCAATGATTATATCGGCGTCAATATAGATATTCCAGTCATAGCCCCGTCCGGTTTCCCAGATTTGCATTTTTTCATAGTTCACCGGCCAAGTCGGATTCAACCGCTTGGAAATAATATTCAAATCCGCCCCGATTTTCTTGGCGTAGGCCTTCATTAAAGGCAGAGTGATGGCGCACATTTCCGGAAACCAATTATCAACGATGATGGTGTGAACGCATTTTTTCATAACCATGTAAAAATTTCAAATTTCAAATTTCAAATCAATGACTAAAATCCAAATGACTAAAGCTTGTTTATTATTGAAGAAAATATCAACGTTAACTCGTGGGCTTCTTTCCATAGTTTTCGACATTCGCCAGCTTTTGTCGGATTGGCTTTGGCAATCATTCTAAACCAATGCATCGTTTCCTTGGCTTCTTTTTTGCAAATACTGATTTTGTGCTGAAAATCTTTTCGGGACTCCGCGCCGTCAGCTTCCATATAATTGGCGCCAATGCTGGTGGCAGAACGGACGGCTTGGCTGATTAAAGAGCGGACTACCGGAGAGTCAGGAAGTTTAGCTACAAATTCAATCACTGATTCGCCATACTTCGCTGTTCTTTCCGCTAAATCGTATTTTTTGACATTTGGATTTTGAATTTGATTGGACATTTGTAATTTGAACTTTGAAATTATTAGACGTGTTCCACCTGCACCAATTGCGGATTAAAATAAGATATATCGGCGGTTACGGCAATCCCTAAAATCTGAATGACATCATTTACTCCCGCTGGGGCTGTTTGATTCATTGTGCCGGCAGTCGTGGCGTCTAAGTAAAGCGGCTGGCCCAAAGTGGCCCAAGCCCAGCCGGCGTCATTTCTGGCGAAGCCGACTAACAGGAAATTACCGTCGGCATCTTCGGCGATAGTGGCATCGGCGCACATAGCAAAAACAAAAGCTGTAGCTACCACATCGGCATTGCCTTTTTCCATTTTGCCATCAGCGCCCATATAACAAACATCACCAAAGGCCAGGGCTGCTCCGGCCGTAAAAGTCATAGTCAAGCCCGCCACCGTTTGGTCGGTCATTATATCAGCTCCGGAAATTTTTCCTATCCGCACCGGCTTATTGCCCAGATCCATCCGGAAGCGGGAAATTTTTATCGCCATATTTTTTTATTAGATGGTTGCAAAATTATATTTAGCTGTAAATTCAGGACTTTTTGAGTGAAATAAGGAGAGATAACCTGACACGGTTGTAGTCAAAAAGGACAAATTTAGAGCCAAACTGATTTTATTATTATCTCTTATTCTTTTTTATCATCAATAATAAATATTGCTTCGCCGGTTCGATCGTAAATAGTCAACTCTTTCCCCTTTTGAACAACCTGGAAACCGACAAAATTGTTTTCAGTCGTTGCATCGGAAAAAAATTCTAAAAATTTAGGACTCAAAAATTTTCCCAATAAAAGAGCGCCCCCGCCGATCAGCAGAAATTTAAGAAGATTTCTTCTGTTTTTGTTTACCCTGTTAAATAATTTTTCCTTTGGGAAAACTCCGGTTTCACCGGATTTAACAGGGTGAACCCTATTGAATACCGCTTTGTGGTCCTCCTTTGGGGGAAGTTTAACAGGGTGAATTTCTTTAAATACTGTTTTGGACGGCCCAGCTTGGCTGGATTTAACAGGACTAATCTTGTTGGAAGCCATTATTATATATTTTCGATAATTTCAAATTCCAAATGTCAAATATCAAATCAAATCCAAAATCCAAATGTTTGCTCTGTGTAATACCGCCCTTGGCGGTAACCCTGAAGGGGTTCTTTTATAGGGTAAAAATTTGATATTTGATATTTAGTTATTGATTTGAAATTTGAAATTTGAAATTACTTTTTTACTTCTTTCTCGGTCCCTTTAAGTTCCTTTTCT
>Ga0155763_110_pt1 | contig 5576 bp, 6 predicted proteins | sample RifCSPlowO2_01_FD_107417 | JGI IMG/M metagenome (GOLD analysis project Ga0155763, IMG submission 107417) | Candidatus Buchananbacteria bacterium RIFCSPLOWO2_01_FULL_39_33
AAGGTATTATAAGCCAGGAACTGCGCAGTTTGTACAAGGTGATCCAGTCTTACAAAATCCTTACGACCCGCAATTTCTAAATCATTATGCATATGTTAGAAATAATCCATATTTATTATTTGATCCCAATGGACAAACTGCGGTCTTATTTCAAGGATTTGCTGCATCTAATCAAGATCAAGTATCTGCAGATAGCGGCGTGAATCAGATTTATCAACAATTAAATTCTGATGTCCGTCAGACAAGCCAAGTTTTTGCTCCCAATGCGGCAGTAAGTACTGCACAAGCATTTGTACAAAATCAATTATCACAGAATGCAAATCAACCAGTAGTTATTATCGGGCATAGCATGGGTGCAGGAAAGGCATTGGAATTGCAGCGAGCATTGATGGAAGAAGGTATATCTGTTAATTTAGTTATTACGATAGACCCTTACTCAAATAAAGATAGTCACGAAGGACTTTTTAGTGAAAATGTACCTAAAGAGAGTATTAATGTTAATTTTTACCAAGAAAATACGCCAATAATGAAAGGTGAAAAGTTAAGCGGGGCACATAATTTCTTAATTGACTCCACTCATACCGGCATAGATTCTGATCCCGTTGTTCAATATTGGACAGCAAGGCTTACCAATACTGCCCATGATAGATATTCTAATCGATTCTCCAGCAGTGGTGGTGCTCCTGTTGTCTCCAATGGTGGAAAAACAGTCAATTTGGGCAGTGGTGGGCGCTATGGTTCATTTAAGTGTTACGCTAGCTCATGCAGGAGGAAGGAAAAATGATGAAAAAGATAGCTATTGGAAAAAAATTTAAGATTACTTCACCCGATATTTTATTTTTGATGTATTCTATAATCGGAGTAATTCTTATGCTCATATTTAGATCAAATGTGGTGGCATTTATTTTCCCTCTTCATACAGGTATGTACGCAATAGCAGAAATGATTTCTGTAATTTTATTAAAATTCTTTATACCAAATTCACTTGAGATTAATCTAATTGCTTCTACTTTGACGATCTTAACTTCAGCATTTATTGCTAAAATCATAAAAACTAAAGAAAAATGGAATACTAAATCGCCGAAAGGGGCTTTTATACTGATTATTGCATTATATTTGATATTTCTACTATTTGCGGTGTTAATGATGTTTACATTATGGGGGTTCTTTATTTAAAATGTCCACACTCGATGTTAAGTATGTACCAGATTCCTGCTCATTCGGGTTAGAAATTTTTAAGGAAAATCCTGATTTAGGAGTTTGGTTGTACAAGTATGATCAGAATGGGAATTTGATCTTTCAATCTGGCGGAGGAGGAAATTTAGTAACAGGAGATGGATATTATAGAGAGTATGATGACTTTGGACAGTTGGTGAGAGTGAGGAATGGGTCTAGTGTTAGTTCTGCTTTGTTGGAAGAATATGTATATGACCATTCTGGACAAAGGATAAAGATTAAGCGAAACGATTCAGCCAATACAACAGTATATACGCCATTTAGGGAGTTGATGAGAGTTGTTAACTCAACGGGAAGTTATGACTTTACGTATGTGTATGATGGGAATACGTTAGTTGCAAGGATAAATCCAGATGGAAGCAAGCAGTATGAGCATACAGATCATTTGGGAAGTACGAGTGTTATTACCAATCAAAATGGGAATGTTGTTGAGAATACGAGTTACACGCCGTATGGAGAAGTTGTCTTAGGTGGAGATAAAGAAGTTAGAGGTTATACTGGTCAGTTTGATGATGAATTAACTAATCAAATGTATTATGGTGCGAGGTATTATGATCCGAGTATGGGATTGTTTGTGCAAGGAGATCCTGAAATACAGAATATTTATGATCCACAATTCTTAAATCATTATACCTACGTGAGGAACAATCCTTATGTTCTAGTTGATCCCGATGGAAAAAACGCAAGGGTGTATTTAAACCGGGAGGCAGCTATCATCTTCAAAGAAGGATCATTAGCTGGACCATGGGGACACTACGCAGTTGCTATTGATGATCCGGCGAATATAGGACAAGAGATCCTCTTTGAGAATAGTGGTGTAGATAGTATCTTTGAAAATGCAAAAAGGTCTCATTTCTCTAAGGATATTAATGATAAAGCCGGTCATATTTCGCTCCCAGAAACATATGACGATTTTGTTAAATTAGAACATGATGAGACTGTAGACAAGAAGATGATCGAGGAAGCATTAAAATTAGAGAAAGGGCGTTGGACCTATGTACCTCAATACCATGACTCGGAATCTTATGCTTTGCGAATACTTGAAAGCGGTGGTTATAAAGTAGATAGGAATTATTGGTCTCCAACAAAAACTTTTGATCTCGAGATTAAAAAATTAAAGGAACGTGATGTTCCTTCTGCTCGTGATTCGCAGGCCAGGGCGTTAGAAAGATTCTGGCAAAGGAAAAAAACTGAAAAAGAAGTGAAAAAATGAAAAAGTATTTATCTAGATGGAGTATAGCTAAACGGAAGAGAATAAGCAATGCGGAGTTGCTAGGATTTACAGTTATGTTCATTATAAATTCTTTAACTCTAATTTTCCCTGTGGCACTGCTGATTTTGTTTTTTTACCGAGAAATAGGCAGTTTAGAACCAATAGTAGCAAGTATAGTTATTAGTTTGATGTTCACTTACCTTGCACTAAGGATATATCTTACTATTGGTAAGAAGAAAAAATTGTTTTGGATAATTTATTTAACAATCACCTTTGTGCTGTTAAGTCTAGCTCTCTATATTACGAATAAACTTGCAGGGGCAGGACTATGACTTATGCTTTACTATTTCTACTGAATCTGTCTCATATTACTTCCAACACCAATTATACAAATGGGAATCTCATAAAAATAACTGACACTTCAGGTAATGTTTTCCAGTTTGGCTATGACAGTTTATCTCGTAAGGTAAGCATGAGCGATCCTGATCTAGGTGTTTGGTTGTATGGATATGATCAGAATGGGAATTTGATTTCACAATCCGGAGGAGGAGGAAATTTAGTAACAGGAGATGGATATTATAGAGAGTATAACGAGTTTGGGCAGTTGATTAGGGTGAGGAATGGGTCTAGTGTTAGTTCTGCTTTGTTGGAAGAATATGTATATGACCATTCTGGACAAAGGATAAAGATTAAGCGAAACGATTCAGCCAATACAACAGTATATACGCCATTTAAAGAATTGATGAGAGTAGTAAATTCAACTGGCTCGTATGATTTCACTTATGTTTATGAGGGGAATACGTTAGTTGCAAGGATAAATCCTGATGGGAGCAAGCAGTATGAGCACACTGATCATTTGGGAAGTACGAGTGTTATTACCAATCAAAATGGGAATGTGGTTGAGAATACGAGTTATACACCGTACGGAGAGGAATTATCTGGTGGTAATCTGGATGTGAAAGGATATACTGGTCAGTTTGATGATGAAGCAACAGGGCAGATGTATTATGGGGCGAGGTATTATGATCCTTCCACTGCTTTATTTATTCAATGGGATCCTATGATGCAAAATGTGTACGATGCTCAGTTATTGAATCACTATAGTTATAGTAGAAATAATCCTTACAATCTCAAAGACCCAGATGGGAAAGAAGTAGTAGTTGCGATAAAAGAAACCACTATTTTTGGTCATGATGTTGGTCACATCGCATTTGTAGTAAGAAACCCTGACGCGCAAACACAAAGCCAATCTTATTCTTTTTACTCGGATCAGGGACCAGACACATCTGATCTAAAGACTGCTTCATACTATTCCAAAGCTGCTTTAGGTTTCTACAAATCAAGCTATGTCTCCACTTCGGGTTCAACCGCTGAAGGAGCCCTGCCGGATAATTATTATGATTCTTTTGTAATTCAAACAACTCCTGACCAAGAAAGAAAAATTATAGACCAAGCAAAAGAAATTATTGATAATCCGCAGGATTATTATGCTCTTTGGAGAAATTCGCAGGATTTTGTCATTCAATCACTTGAGGCGGGGGATATTGACATAGAGCGTAAAGGTTCAAGGCCCATAAAGACTTACGCTTATAATAAAGAATTTTATGCCGCTCAAAACCAAGAGTTCTTCTTAACGCCTTATGAAAGAATAAATCGTGGATCCTCCAATTCCGGAGGAAGTAGTACTGGACGTGCTAGCCAAGCAGAGGCATTAAAGAGATTCTGGGATGGAAAAAAGAAAAAATGAGGTTAAAAAATGAGATTAGATACACTTAAATATTTCAAAAAAAGGCCTATTGAAGCGATTATATTCTTAATTATATTTTTATACAATTATTTATTTTTTTTAGGGTGGATATTTGTATTGATAGTCCTGTTTGAGGATAATATTCTGGGTATGAAATCTTTTATACCAAATTCTTTATGGATGTTCTTTCTATTTGCTGGAACTTTTTTATTTGATTTATTTTTTTCATTGCTTGCAGTTACCATTTATATGAAAATAAAGAGAAAGTGGCTGTTTTGGATAATATACTTGCTTATAGTGATTATATTTTCATATGTAACTGGAACTTTACTTGCGGAGGGATTTGGGAAATTATGATTATAAAAGCAAAAACTATAAGTGGACTTGACCATGCTGATCTGGACTTAGTTAGCCAGTCCAATCTAAAATCTTTAAACTGTAAAATCAGCATGGATGATCCTGATTTAGGACATTGGGACTATCGCTATGATCCGAATGGGAATCTAATCTTTCAGAGTGGCGGGGGTGGAAATTTAGTAACAGGAGATGGATATTATAGAGAGTATGATAACTTTGGTAAATTAATTAGAGTACGAAACGGCTCAACTGTCACATCTCCACTTTTGGAAGAATACACTTACAATCATGACGGACAAAGAATGAAAATAAAACGAAATGATTCTGCAAATACGATTGTGTATACGCCATTTAAAGAATTGATGAGAGTAGTAAATTCAACTGGCTCGTATGATTTTACGTATGTGTATGATGGGAATACGTTAGTTGCAAGAATAAATCCAGATGGAAGTAAATATTTTATTCGCGGGATTCAAGTTTGAAAATTTATGGCACTCTTCAATCCCATATTTTCTTCTCTTGCAACTGGCGCATGAGGAGAGTTACACTTTCCTCTACAGAGAGATCAGCGGTGTTGATCGTGAGATCTGGAGTTAATGGTTCCTCATACGGATTTGCATCAGAAATGCCGATGAAATTATCGATTTCTCCGGCCAACGCTTTTCTATACAAACCTTTAACATCCCTTTGAATGCATTCCTGAAGAGGAGCATGTATGAACAATTCAATAAAATTCCCCCCAATAATCTCTCTTGCCATTTGGCGGTCTTCTTTATAAGGAGAGATGACTGGCACTAAGACAATTTCCGCTGAAGATTTCGCAGCCAGTTCCGCTATCAAACGATTATTTTCTCTGATATCTTCTCTTGAGAAACCAAGATTTTTATGCAGTTTCTCCCGTACCGCGTCTCCATCGAGAATTTCTACAGTTTTTCCACGGGATTCTAACTCTCTTTTAAGCGCTTCTGCTAAAGTACTCTTTCCAGATCCGCTTAAGCCGGTGAACCAAAGGACGATCGCCAT